>Ga0209809_1000045_pt1 | contig 123981 bp, 121 predicted proteins | sample YNPMSTMetaG_FD_186172 | JGI IMG/M metagenome (GOLD analysis project Ga0209809, IMG submission 186172) | Anoxygenic and chlorotrophic microbial mat microbial communities from Yellowstone National Park, USA - YNP MS-T MetaG (SPAdes) (version 2) ...
GCTTATTTTGCTTGAGGTATAGGAAGGAAGTTTTTCCCATCAAAAGTTTTTGGGCCTGATTTTGTTTGAAAGGGGTGCGATAAAAAAGTGTAATAAGTAAGGAGGCAAGTTTTTGTGGTTTTTGGCGCCAAAGCCATTCTCAAAGGTGAGGAAGACTAGGAAGCTAGCGAGAAATCTTTTCCCTACTGATTTCAAATAGTTTTTCTGTTCACGACAAAAGCACAAACAGAAGGGGGTGAAGATTTTGCTTTTTGAGTGTGTCCTCCTCACCTATTTCACCGTGCAAAATAAAAAGTGCGATATGTGAGGAGCTGTCTTTACCAATCATATCCTTCGCAGGCACAATCTTCATCCTCCTTTTTTCGGTGAGATAGCTAAGTACCCTCTTCATCCCCACCGAGCCTTTTTGGTGAAACAAGTGAGGAGGAAGTATTCACTTGCAAAATTTTCTCTTTCCCTCTATATTCATACTATCGAAAAGGTGGAAATCATGACAACCAAAAATCTCGGAGACATTCTCATTAACGAAGGCATCATTTCCCCAGAAACTGTCAAAAAAGCCATCGAAATTCAAAAAAAAAGTCACAAAAAATTGGGGCAAATCCTCATTGAAATGGGATCTATCGAGCCTGAACAACTCTACCACGTTCTCGAAAAACAACTCGGTGTTGTGCTCTCTCGTACGATCGAAGAGCCATTTTCCAGTGAAGCCTTCAAACTCCTCGATATTGCCTTCTGTCGAAAACATGCCATCGCCCCTGTTATCACCCCCTCGGGGAAATTCAAGCTCTACACCTCCGAACCAATCATTCCGGGGCTTCTCAACCAAATATCATTCCGAACAGGACAAAAGGTAGAGATCGCTTATGCAACCGATAAAGCCATTCAAACCTACCTTGCCCACTATGAAAACTCATCTTATTCTCCCACAACTCTCCCTTCAATTGATACCCCCATTGAAGAAATAACAGACAACACTTCAGAAGAAGACGAAAACACCTCTCCCGCTGTTTCTCTCCTTCAACATTACATTGAAGAAGCCATTCAAAGAAAAGCATCAGACATTCACTTTGAACATCTCATTCACGGCGTTCGCATTCGCTACCGCATCGATGGTGTCCTCTACAATATCGACACCCCACCAGAAGAAGTCTACCCTGCCCTTATTTCGCGCCTCAAAATCCTCGCAGAACTTGACATCTCCGAAAAAAGACTGCCTCAAGATGGACGTATTACCCTTCCCTATCAAGACAGAACTGTCGATATCCGCGTTTCCATTATCCCCACAGTCAATGGCGAAAACGCTGTTCTTCGTATCCTCGACAAAGGCAAAGAGGTGCTCTCCCTTGAACAACTCGGAATACCCGATTTTCTTATTTCCCTCATCAAGCAAGCTGCAGAACGACCGTATGGAATAATTCTCGTCACTGGTCCCACGGGAAGCGGAAAAACCACAACCCTCTATGGTATTCTCAAACACATCTCACAGTCCAACCGCAAGATTCTCACCATCGAAGATCCCGTCGAATACCAGATGGAAGGCATCTCCCAAGTACAGGCTCATAGCGAGATAGGTCTGACATTTGCAGCGGGACTCCGCGCCTTCCTTCGTCACGACCCTGATGTCATCATGGTAGGAGAAATCCGTGACAAAGAAACAGCAGAAATAGCCATCCGTGCAGCACTCACAGGACACCTTGTATTATCCACCATCCACACCAACGATGCCGCAAGCACACTCACCCGTTTCATTGATATGGATATTCCCCCGTATCTTCTTACCGCCACCATCAACCTCGTCATTGCTCAACGACTCGTTCGCAAAATTTGTCCCCACTGTGCCAAAACACAACCACTCACCTCCCTAGATCAACAAACGCATCCTTGGATTGGAAATATCAGAACTCGAAAAATCCCCGTGGGATGCGAACACTGCCATCATACCGGTTACAGTGGCCGTATTCCCCTCTTCGAATACATCACCCTCACAGAAAAAATCAAAAAAGCCGTTCTTGCAGGGATGTCTTCATTTGAACTCAAAGAAATGGCACAATCCCTCGGCATGCTTACCCTCCTTGAGCATGGGAGAATGCTTGTCGAAAATGGTTTCACCTCTATTGAAGAAGTGGAAAAGGTCACCATGTGGAGTGAGTCATGATCTTTCAGTATGAAGCCTTCTCCCCCGAAAACACAACTACAACGGGACTCATTGAAGCCAAAGACAAACAAGAAGCCATCCTCAAACTCTACCAGCGCGAACTCATTGTCACCAACCTCCGTGAGATCAAAAACACCAAACAAAGCATTTCTCTCAAAGATCAGATTCTCTTCACCCGTCTCCTTTCCAACGCCCTCGCCGCCCATATTCCCCTCACCCGCGCTCTTGAAATCATTGCCCAAGAATTTCCCTCACGCCATTCCTTAAAAATGATAACCCTCGATATTATCCGCCATATTCAGAGTGGAGAATCCCTTTCCGCAGCCATGACCATGCACCCAGAAGCCTTTTCCTCTTTTGCTATAAGCATGGTCAAAGCCGGAGAAGAGTCTGGAGAACTTTCCAAGACAGTTGACTCTCTCCTTGCCTACCTTCAGAAACGACTCACCATCTCCCAAAAAATAAGCTCCGCTCTCCTTTACCCAGCCTTTATCTTCTTTTTTGCTTTGGCAGTGTTATTTTTCTTCGCCTTTGTCCTTATTCCCCAATTTGAAAAAAATTATGCTCAATTTGGAGCACAACTCCCCCTCTTTACTCAGCTCCTCATGAATTTCACCCGTTTCCTTCGCCAATGGTCATGGCTTTTTCTCATCATCGGTATTTTCTTTCTTGCTGGCATTGCTTTTGTCCGCCAAAAATACTGGTTTCGCAAGTGGTGGGAAAGCATTCTCCTCTCTCTCCCTCTCATCGGAGAACTCATCAACAAGGATATTATCACACGCTTCGCACGAACCTTTTCTGTTCTCTTACAAAGCGATGTTGTTCTCTCTGAAGCCCTCGACCTCTGCCGTGGTGTGGTACAAAACATCTGGTACGAAGAAATGATTTCCCACGCCATTCAAGATATCAGCCAAGGGAAAAAACTCATTGAAAGTCTCAAACACAATCGTTTCCTCCCTCCCACCTTCCTCCAAATGATGAGCATGGGAGAAGAAACGGGCAAATTGGCAGAACTTGGTGGCTACCTCGCCGACTTTTATGAACGGGATGTTGATGTTGCTGTAGAAAAAATCACCACACTCCTTACTCCACTCCTTATCATTGTCATCGGTGGCATTGTTGGCATCATTATTGTTGCTCTCTTTCTCCCTATTTTCCAACTCAGTCGAATACTCTAACCCCTCTTTTCAAAACAACCAAGGGAAAAAATAGTACTCAATAGTAGCTCCTCACTTATCTCACTTCCAATACCGGTGTGATATGTGAGTACCACCCATCTTACCCCCTCATCACACCAAATTTTCCTCCTTAGATATTTCACCCTCCATCAAAAACAGGTGTAATAAATAAGTAGCTTTCAATTACTACAGGTGAAACAAGTGAGTACCCCCGTTTGACAGAACCCAAGTTTTATGTTATTATGATATGAAGATAAAGGGGAGAATCTCATGAAATTTCCTGAGTGGATCCAAGCAGACGAAGTACGTCAGATTGAACTTGCCCACAGCATGGGGATCTCAAACAAAGACGAAGTAGACCTCTTCGTGGGCATATGTCGCTATGCAGAAAAATACAACACCTCCCAGATAATCCTCAAACCCTTCTACAAAGAGCTCTACACCTATGCAGTGCAGATCAACAACCGAAACCTCCAGAATGAACAACAAATGTTAACCACACTTCAAGAAGTATACAAAGCCATGTACAAAAACCTCTACCTCTCTCCCATTCAAGAGAATGGCAAAATCATAGGCTTTACCTTACAGGATCCCCGTGATCCAGCCAACAAGATTATCCCTCTCATCGTCTCTCTCCGAAACGCCCTCTACCTTCCTGCTGTTTCCAACCCAAAACCCTTCCCCTCGAGAGAAACCCTCCCCCCCGATATACGAACCTCTGAATATATACGAGAAATTGACATACAAGCATTATCTTCCGATCTTCTCGAAGAAATAAAAACCATCCCTGAAACCATTCTCATCGTTAAATTCCCCAACGAGACCGATATAGCTATTCCAGCAGAAGACTTTCCATCCCTTCCCAAAATAGCGTGGGAAAGGCTTGATCGCATCTTCCAAACACAGCCAAACATCTTTGCCCTCCTCGTCAACAAAATGCACCAAATCCACAAATCCACCATGCCACCGATTGAGAATATCGAACAATTCTTTGGCTGGCTTCAAAAAGACATAAGCCTTCTCCAGACCTTTTGTCATCAGATTATCACAAGCGTCGACCCCAAGAAAGAAAACCTTCTCTTCCAGATCGGATGGATTCTTCAAGGCTTCACCTTCGTAGGAAAACAAACCGAAAAAAAGGAAGACTTCCGCCGTCAAGCAATGAACGCCATCCTTCAGATTTTTGAACGCTATGCAGTCCCCTTCTCTCACAGACAGGTACTCGGTTTCCGAGAAAAAAGCCAAGTCCTTAGAACCTACAAAGAAAACGACTACATCGACCTTGTCAAAGACTTTCTCGATACTATGACCGTAAGCGAAAAAGAAGGCTTGCCCCCTCCCATCTTTGTCTTCCGACTCAATGGAGAGATACGCTATATCCATCGAAATCATTTCCTCAAGATCTTTCTTGATCTCCTCGACAGTATTGCCCTCGATATTCGTCAGAACCTCGAAAAACAGGCAGAAGAACGCCCCTCCGATTTTCTCCGCATGCCCTTTATAAAAACCAAAGACCTCTTTGTCATCTACCTTCAAGAACTTGTCGAAGAGAAAAACGACATGCTGGCAGACTTCCTCAACAACACCCCTCTTCTCTTCCAGTTTTTCTACTACCATGTCAACAAAAACCCCGCCATCAAGCCAGAAGCCCTGCGCTTTTTTGAAAGCATGGACGATGTCTCCCACCCCGTTCGTCGCCCCCTTGATGAAATCCTCCGTATTTCCTATGAAGACCTCGTCAAATTAGCCGAATACAACATGCCATTCAATTTTGCAGAGTTCTTCATGAACATCCTTATCAAACCATTTCAGTGGTTTTTCAGCCTCTTCAGCAAAAAGATGGACGAAGCCCTCACCAATGCCCTTTCCCAGAAGAAACAAATCTCCGAATGGCTCTCCGACCAGAAAAAACCAAAACACAAACCCAACGAGAGCTATGTATCTCTCTCCGATGTGCAGAAATCAACCAAAAACAGCAAGGTAAACACCGAGTCCCTCGAAGAACTCATCCGTTCCCTCAAAGGCGCCCAACCCCTCGATGAAGTTCTCAAAACCCTTGCCGACAAATGGAACAAAACACTCAGTCCTCAGGCAAAACAGGATAATTTTGACCTTGTTCACGGCAAGATCCTCAACCGCCTCCGCTTCCTCAAACACATTGACGCCTCTACCGTCCAGCACGAAGTGAGCAATATCATGCGCGTTGAAAAATTCGTTGAAAAAATCCACAACAAGGATGCCTTTCGAGCATACCTTACCCTATGGATGGCCAACACAGCCCTCCATCTTCAGTCCCAACCCAAAAAGAAATAAGCCACTACTTCACGCTGTAACGCGTCGCACTCTTAATATCACTTGGAAAAGCCACAATCTCCTGAGAAAAATCTGATCGCTGACCCCACTTATCCACTGCACGCAGGGAAACAAAATAGGCCTGATCATTGGATAATCCTGTCAATGTATAAGAAACCGGATCAAGTCGCCCCTCTACACGATAAGGAATAAAAATCGGGGATGGCCCAGCACTACTCTCCGTTCCCTGATACTCCTCCGATCGTCCCCCATAATAGATCTCATACCCCACAACATTCTCCTCCGGTGAAGGAAGCCAGGAAATCGTAATACTCTGATCTCCCGCCTCATAGGCAAGAAGCCGTGGAACCACTGGCTTTGCAAACTCAGTATAGCGAAGAACAAGCGATGAGAGAAGCGGTGTTGTCTCATTCTGCTCATACGGGAAATACTGAACCTTCCATTGAATATACCGCCCCATCTTCATCGTCTGCGGAAAATTCGTCGCTTGTTCAGGCACATAAACCCATGGAATCGTAGTATCCCCCGGGGCAAAAGGCTTATCAGCAACACGATAGGCAAGCTTCAGAAGCGAGGGCTCAGAAGAAAGCTTACTTACCAACTCCACCCCACGAATTTCAAACAAAAAAGGCATCTTATATACCGTGCTCACCAACTCTGCCGGTTTCTGACGATAGTTCTGAATAACATAGTTATCTTTAAAAACGGACAAAATAGCAAAATTATCCAGAGAAACATACCCGCCCTGCCCAATAACCATGGTAGCATGCACCTCATCCCGAATACGAGGAATCAAAATAGTCGAACGAGGCTTCCGCGACTTGGTAACCCAAATAGTTTGCTGCTCAGAGCCGTTCCTCCAAGTAACCAACCGACCATCCAGAATATTGAAGGAAACCGCATGGTGCTCCCAACGATTCACCTGTACCGGTATATCCTCACTCACAACAAAGGTATAGCTTTCATTTCCTTCCCAAAAAAAGTTTTCAAAAATATAGGTAAGACGATTCCTTTGTATCACAATCCGAAAACCATAATCATTCTGGTCACTCTCATCCCCCAGATTATTCCCAACAAACTCGACAATCGACTGTCCCTCATAGATCTGATAGAAATAACTCCAAAATTCTATTGTAAAACTCCCCGGAATCGAACCCGGTCGAAAAAGTGCCGTATTTCTGGGAAGAAGCCTCAGCGCCTGATTCTTGGTAAAGAATTTGGCACTGGTTGCCCCTCCCTTCACCTGAAAAGGATTCGGTATATAGTTTTCATAAGTGATCTGATAATTTTTAAGCAAAGGTTTCGTTGTCTCAAAGTCAAGAAAAAGATCCTCAGACAAGTCAGACGAAGGCTTTATCTCATCCAATTTGAAAACTACATTCCCCCCTTGCGTCACCAATTGAAGATTACGCACGCTGTACCACTCCATCGTCGCAAAAGAAAATACCTTCTGTTGAATTGGCTGAAAGACTGAACACCAAACCACAACGGGGAACATCAACAAAAGACTACGCAGCATTATCCCTGCCTCCATCTTTTTCATTGTCGGAAAAAACCAACAAATCTTGAGACAGAGCGTAAGCCTACTCCTCGAGATCAAAGAGGGAGATCATCTCTTGGTTTTTTTCCACCCATCGCTGCACGATCGTGGGATGCAAGGCAAGCATAGCCGGCATACCTCTCCCTGTTACCACTTCAACAGCATCCTGAACCCTGAGCCCCCCATCCGTCAGCAAAAAAGAAACCGAGAAATTCCCCTTTTCAACACCAACCGAACGCAAGAACTCCCTCACCACAAGACTCTTTTCCCCTGATTTTGTTTTCCGGACAAAAATTGCATCCGGTGGGATATCTTCAACCGAGTAATAGCGAGAATCCGATGGAGCTGTAAATTCCACACGGCAGTAGTGCGTTTTTGCCACCTGACTAAGGGATTTTTTCCCAACTGACAGCAAGCGAGCAGACTTCACCCGAAGCCCCTCAGGAAGATGATCGTTCAAGCCTTGAAGCCATTCCTCTGGAGGAAGCGTTTGCCAAACCGGTACCTCCACCACTTCCATCTCACTCTCAAACCCCAACGGAAGAGCCCAAAGAAAGGCAAAACGAAAATGCGGATTAAACCCCTGGGTAAAACAAACTGGAAGATTGGCCTGGATGACTGCACGCGAAAACATTTCCTCCAGATCTGTAGGAGAAACATACCGCATGGCACGCTTCTTTTCAAAAACAAATCGCAACACTGCCTTTGGTTGAGCATCCAGACGAATATTATGCAAAAAATCCCTCTCTACCAAAGCCTCTGTGGCTACTGCCTCTTTTGGTCTCACATACACAAAATCACACACACCACACTGATTCCTACACACCGAACGACAATCCAGTGAAAAAACCTTCTCCCGAGCCTTCTGGTTTTCTCGACGAAGAAAATCCTCCTCCACCGTCTGAATCATCTGCCAAGGAAGGGGATCCGTCTCCCCTTTTTCAGTTAAATAACGCCAAGGATCAATACCCAGTTCATCAAAACACTGCTGCCAGAGATTCACATCCACGCGATCATTCCACCCATCAAACCGCGCCCCCCTTTGCCATGCGAGAAAAATTGCCTTCCCCAGCTGACGATCCCCCCGTGAAAACACCCCCTCAAGAAAACTCAAATGCGGATGATTGTAGCGAATCTGTACCCGATGATTCCGACGAAAAGATCGAGACAACTCATCAAAGAGAGAGAGAGCCTTTTGGGGATCCATCTGTTTCGACCATTGGAAAGGTGTATGTGGCTTGGGGATAAACACAGCCACACTCGCTGTTATCGTAATCCCGGGGAACTGCCTCGAAATCCTTTCCAAAAGCAAGCGAATACCTTCTATTTCATCTTCAGGACTTGTGTATGGTAACCCTATCATAAAATACAACTTTACCGACTTCCATCCCAGTTGACGAGCAATAGCAACCACCTCAAAGAGATTCTCCTCTGTTACAGTCTTATTGATAGCGCGACGAATATCATCTGTGGCACCTTCCACAGCAAAGGTTAACCCCGATTTGCGAATCTCCTGCACGCGCTGAGCCAAATCAATCGTAAACGAATCCAAACGAAGACTCGGAAGTGAAAACGAAATGCCATGCGGTGAGAACTGTTCATGCAAAACAGTAATTAAACTCCCGAGTTGTGAATAGTCACTTATCGAAAGACTGATGAGAGAAAATTCCCTATACCCTGTACTTGCTACCGCCTTTCTCGCTAGATCAACAACTGTGGCAACACTCCGTTCTCGAACAGGACGGTACTGAATCCCCGCCTGACAGAAACGACAGCCACGGGTACACCCACGAGCCACCTCTACCACAGCCCTATCCTGCACAGCCTCACAGTTGGGAATAATCTGTTGGGTTACAAAGGGAATATGCTCGAGATCTGGTTCCGTCCTCAAAAAAACCTTTGGGCCCTCGGGAATAACAAAGCCATTCCACGTCCGAAGAGTATAGAGCGATGGCACATACACCCCACGAATACCTGCAAGCCGACGAAGAAGCTCCTCCTTTGTTGCATATTCCCCTGCATGCACAACCTCAAGCATCTCAAGAATGGCACTCTCACCATCCCCAACACAAACCGCATCCACAAAATCAGCGATAGGCTCTACATTTCCACTCACTGGTCCCCCCGCAATAATGAGCGGATCCTCAAGCGTTCGATCCGCTGACAAAAGGGGAATCCCCGAGAGATTCATCACTGTTACAAAATTCGTATACAAAAGCTCATACTGAAAACTCACCCCAACAACATCAAAATCCCGAAGGGGTTTTTTGGTTTCAAGACTATAAAGTGGAAAACCATACTCCCTGAGCTTTTGCTCCATATCAAGCCAGGGCGTATAGCACCGCTCACACACGAAGCGATCATCCCGATTTACCAGATCATAGAGAATACGAATCCCAAGGTTAGAGATTCCTATCTCATAGATATCAGGATACACCAGAGCAAGCGATGTTCTCCCCTCGTGGCTTTTCACCACACTGTGCATTTCCCCACCAATATAACGAGCGGGTTTTTCCACATAAGGAAGAATGTTATCCTCAAGAGAGGCAAAATCCTTCATGAACTATCCTTCAAATCGAAACATAGGTATAGTGTAAGGACAACCAAGCATTTTTGCAACCTCTCAAAAACTTTCCAAAATCTCAAAAATGTGGTATAATATACTATTGATAATCGGGCCGTAGCGCAGTTTGGCTAGCGCGCTTGGTTCGGGTCCAAGAAGTCGGGGGTTCAAATCCCCCCGGCCCGAATATCCTTCTGTGAACAAATCTAAAAAAGATTTCTCCTTAAGTTGTCTCAATCGGCACTGTCATCGCAACTTTGAAAAAGGGTACAAAACCGCAGATTTGAAAAAAGGAAAACCCCCCAACTGAAACCGTGGATATAAACCTTCCTCTTACCCCTTTCCCTTTCTCCTCTTTCTTTGTTTCAGCGTGGCTTTCCTTTCTGTGAGAAAAACTGAGATACGTAAAGAGCGAAGTGGGCATTTCCTCCTCATTTATCACACCTCGCAGGAAATTATTATTTTTTAGGTAATTGCTCAAAATAATCCATCTATGCTATAATAGGAAGCAAGACATGAATTTAGTAGAATGACTACAAATGGCATGTTTAAACAGAAATCCTGACAGAGGTTTACTATTTCATTCTGAGCGTGGGATTCAGTATATTGAAATATTTTACAACAGAAAAAGACTTCATTCTTATCTGGGTTATAGCACCCCAGAAGAGTTTGAGAAAAATTCTTTGCTTAACTGATATTTTACAAAATTGACTAAAGTTCACTGAACTCTTTCTAAAGTTGAAGAAAACTGAAACAAGGAGAGAGCAAAAATCTTTTTTGCTCCTTACTTATCGCACCTTAAAAAAACGCTACTCTTTCCCTGTTTTAACTCTGCCGAGAAACTTACACAAAGTGATGGGATAGAGAAACAGCAAAGCCCACCTCTCCTCCTTACTTATCGCACCTTGAGGGAAATCGCTCTACCTTTGTTTCAGCTTTTGTTTTTCTTCGGTGAGTTAGCAGTCCTCTTTTTTGTTGGCAGGACACATCCCATAACTAATAGCGTGCTTTGCTTCCCAGAGAATTGACAAAACTCTCTCTTTTTGCTACAATATACACCTCTTATGGGGCTATAGCTCAGAGGGATAGAGCAACAGTTTCCTAAACTGTGGGCCACAGGTTCGACTCCTGTTAGCCCCAAGGGTCATTTCCTTGTTCCAAGGAGGTGACCCTTTTTTTGTAGAGTTTTCCATACTCATAGAGTGATTTCCAGGCTTGAGGCAAAAGCGAAAGAATCGCATGTGGTCGTGATGCCTCTGCAGGAAACTCTTCCACAAAAATTTCAGCCGATTTACCCAAAAGATAGGCCGCTACCAAAGCCGCTTCCTTTGCTTCATACCCACTTGCGATAAGCCCTCCAATCAACCCGGCAAGCACATCCCCACTCCCTCCCTTAGCGAGAGCGTGGTTACCAAAGTCAGAAAACCACAATTCCCCATCTGGGGTTGCTACCAGGGTAACAGCATCCTTTTGACAGAGGGTCACCCCCCACTTTTTTGCCATCTCCAAGACCAGTTCCTTCCTCCGAGAACGGAATACATCGGGAGAGACCCGACAGAGACGAACAGCTTCACCCACATGAGGCGTGAGAACAATCACCTTATCCTGCAAAGTAAGTATTTCAAGGAGATCTTCAAACCGTGCCAGAAGATTCAACCCATCCGCATCGATGACAATTCTTTTCACATAGGGCTGCTGAAGAATATACCGAAGAATTTCCCGCCTGCTTTCATCATTTCCCCAACCATTGCCCACCAAAATAGCTGTTGTATGGAGCTTCTGAAGGTATGCCTCCAATGTAGCAATCTCCTTTGCTTGAGGAAGAACAAGATAGGTTACCTCATCATCATGCCCGATAACCGACTCTTCACAGGCAAGTGTCACCAATCCACACCCACTCTGAAGTGCTCCCTGTGCTGCAAGACGACAGGCACCCGGATATGCCTGCGAACCACCAACAATGAGAAGTCTCCCATAGGAATTCTTGTGCGTATGGGGATAACGAGGTCGCACAAACATCGCCACCTCTTCAGGAGTTGAACGATACCACCGTCGTTTTCCCCTTTCCAGTACCTCAACAGGAAAAAAACTCGTTAAAAGCCGAATCTCTCCCGCGTACTCCCTCAACGGATAGTCAAGAACCTCGGCAACGAGAGCATCCAAGCACCATGTTTCATGCATGGCTATCCCTTCATCCGCCCACTCCGCGGGTGTTTCAATCGCGATGAGACGCAAAACAGAGTGCACCATCCATTCCCCAAAAACCTCCCGAGAAACTCTCCCCTTCCATTCAAGGGGAAAAGACACAAGACAGGCAACAGCACGAGAAGCATTCTCTTGAAACGCCATCCACTGCGATCTGCTGGAAAGCCGAAAAGAAAGCACACCCCGTTGCACGAGAAGATTGCGAAGAAAACGAAAAAGCGATGAAACACGATTACCCCAACTTTCAAGGACAAGGGGCACGAAACCAGCTGCCTCAAGCATGCGAGCAGAGGCCAACAGAGCACATCCATCCGGTGAATCCGACACCACCATCACAATACGGCTTCCCACTGGAAAACGAGCCATCACCTCGCGGGCAATCGCCTGAGCCTTTTCCTCACATCGTATGAGATGCTTCCGTTCATCGTTTTCAATCAGCTTTTTCTCACGAAGTTGCTTTTCTTTGTAGGGAAGTACCAACATCTAAATATCCTCCATGGTCTCTACCAGAAGAATAGCAATACCCCCTGAGAGTGTTCCAAACCAGAGACGATTCTTTTCCGGTCGGATACGCACCACATCATTACTTGAAAGCCCATCGAGAATAGTAAGCTTCCGCACCTGTTTATTGGGATACAGGAAGTTTACCCCTCCTCCCAGCGTGCCAATCACAAGAACGCCACGATACACCTGAAGGGTTTCCACATAAGAAGAAGAAAGCCCCTCTACCCATTCAATTGTTTTCCATTCACCGGGCTTGACACGAAACATTCCATCTCCATGCGTCCCACCATAAAGCTTTCCCTCAAAAAGGGCTAGACTCTTCACCGTTTCCTTCGGCAAGAGATGAGCGATCTCCTTCCCATCCTCAAAAACATACACCCCCTTATCCATGGTTGCGATAACCATCTGACCGTCAACAAAAAGCACATCAGAAACATAGAGAGATGTGGAAAAAATTTTTCGAAAACCTTCTTTGTCTTTGACAAACAATCCCTGCCCAAGGGTAGCCACATAGAGTTTTCCCTCTACCAGCATAACCTTTTTCACAGGAACACTGCCCAACTCTCCTCCCTGTGAAACCCACTTCCCCGTTTTCTTGTTGTAGGAACAAAGCCCACCGTATGTTCCTACCCAGAGAGTATCCCCTTCCAAGGCAAGGGTACGGGTATGATCGGAACGAAGTCCGCTATTCTTTTGAGAATACAATTTCAGTTCCAATGAACTCCGGGTAAATCGAGCTATGCCACCCGTCCACATGGCAAAATACACATCATCCCCATCAAAACAGATATCACTGATACTCTCATCGGGCAAACCTTCGTCTCGGGAGAGATACTCCCAACGAATCTGTCGTTTCAGTCTCTTTGCCAGTGTAACAAGTTCCTCCTTCTCATTCACAAGCTCAAGACAGCGATTAACATAGAAAAGAGCCGATTCCCTATTATTCTGCTGGTACAAGATCCGTGCTGCATAGTAGGCACACCCAGCACGAGCCTGTTCGCTCCCCTTCATGAAATATCCCTCAGTAAAGGTCATAAGAGCAAGATAAAAATTCTTCTGACGGTAGTAGTTTGTTCCCACATCAAAATACACCGCTGGCACATCAAGCTTCTGAAACTGAGAAGGATTTTTTGTGATGTACTCCTTGAGCTGTGCAAGACGCCCAGAAAGCACAGCAGATTGAATTGCCTTTAAAAGATCTGCCTGAGAGACCGAACTCAGGTTGGCAAACTGGGTGGATTCAAAAGCCCATCCACTGCAGAGTATACCCACCCCCACCACTATTTTCATCATCAAATGCATAGATACTCCAAACACTCATATTCTTTTTTTATTTTTCGGCACCCCACTCCCCAAAAATGAAGAGCCCAGTTCGTGTTTTCAAGGTTACCTTCAGGGAATTTTTATTGGAGCAACTTTGTGATAAAAAAACCCACAACTGAAACCGTGGATATAAACCTTCCTCTTACCCCTTTCCCTTTCTTCTCTTTCTTTGTTTCAGCGTGGCTTTCCTTTCTGTGAGAAAAACTGAGATACGTAAAGAGCGAAGTGGGCATTTCCTCCTCATTTATCACACCTCGCAGGAAATTATTATTTCTTTATTTCCGCTACAATCTTTCCACGGTTGAAAAACTGAGACAAGATAATAGCAATATCGAGATTGGCTCCTTAGGTATCACACCTCGTAGCCAATCGCTCCTTCTTGGGTTCGATCAACACTCACAGAGTACTGAGACAAGTAAATAAGAAAATCAAATCTTCCTCCTCATTTGTTTCACATCGAAGAAAGCTGCTCTCACCCTGTTTCCTCTGGATAGTCTTCAGTCGATAATGTAGAGGAGAAGTTAAGCCGAATATTTTATTATGTAGGTTCAACTACGGATAATGGGAACTTAACGCCACAGGAGAGAAAGAGATTGCGAGATTAAAAAGAGAAAATGAGATACTTCGCAAGAGAGAGAAATATTAAAAAAACAATCAGCATATTCTCAAGAACTCCCGGATAAAATATATGTTTATAATGGAAATGGCATGTTTAAACAGAAATCCTGACAGAGGTTTACTATTTCATTCTGACCGTGGGATTCAGTATATTGAAATATTCTACAACAGAAAAAGACTTCATTCTTAATCTGGGTTATAGCACCTCAGAAGAGTTTGAGAAAAATTCTTTGCTTAACTGATATTTTACAAAATTGACTAAAGTTCACGATAGGAAATTTTTATTAGAGCAAATTTTCTGCTTGCAAAAAATCAACTCTATCCTTACAATGTAAACAGACTTGAAATAAGGTAAATTGATTTTTCTAAGGAGGGTTACTATGCGTCGCTTCTCTCTTTTTTGATGGGGTTACTGGTGTTGTCTGCCTGTGCACCCAAGAACAAAGGAAAGATCGTTGTAGCTACGGATGCCACATGGCCACCCATGGAGTTTGTCAACGATCAAAAGGAGATTGTGGGTTTTGACATCGATCTTATCAAAGCCATTGCTGAAAAGGGTGGTTTTGAAGTGGAAATTCGCAACACCGCATGGGATGGTATATTCGCAGGTCTTGCCAATGGTTCGTATGATGTGGTGATTTCTTCTGTTACCATCACGGACAAAAGAAAACAGCAGATGGATTTCTCAGAACCTTATGTAAATGCTGGACAGGTGATTGTGACAAAAAAAGGAGCCACAGAGAAAACCCTTGCTGATTTTGCCGGGAAAACAATGGGTGCTCAGATTGGCACAACCGGTGCTATGGAAATTCAAAAGAATCCCGCCATCACCCTCAAGACCTACGATGAGGTTGGTCTTGCCTTTGAAGATCTTTTCTTAGGCCGCATTCAGGGTGTTGTTGTCGATGCCCCTACGGCAGCAAGCTTTGTGCTTCAGAATCCCAAGTATAAAGATGCTCTCATGATTGTAGGAGAACCCTTCACTGAAGAATACTACGGTATCGCCGTTCGAAAGGGCAACAAGCGTGTGCTTGATCTGATCAACAAAGGTCTTGCCGAGGTCAAGAAAGCCGGTATTGACAAGGAGCTTGAGAAAAAATGGCTCCGATAAAACAGTCTTATGATGCCATTCTCATTCCGGGCGAATCTTCTCTCCAGAGGATCGCCTGGAATGTCGCTTTTTGGGGGGCTTTGGCAACTCTCATCATTCTCCCTATTGTAAAACCGACCCCTTATCGTGAAATTATTGCCTTTTTCCCAGACGGGCTCTTTGTCACCTTTCAGGTAACACTTCTCTCTATCGTTTTTGCCCTCCTGCTTGGTTTTCTTGCTGTTCTGGCTCGTATGTCGAGGATAGGCTTTCTCAATATTATTGCCTCGCTCTACACAGAGGTGATCCGTGGTATACCCCTTCTCGTGCAAATTTTCTACATATATTATGTTGTGGCACGGCTTATCCAGCTTCCCCCAATGGTGTCTGCCGTTATGGCAATGGCTATCTGCTATGGAGCCTACATTGCAGAAATTCTGCGGGGCGGCATTCAATCTATCTCTCGTGGTCAGATGGAGGCTGCTATTGCTCTGGGACTCTCCCGATGGCAAGCCATCAGGCTCGTTATCTTCCCTCAAACCATGAAGGTTGTCCTTCCCCCCATAGGAAATGAGTTTATTGCTCTTCTTAAGGATTCTTCTCTTGTTTCTATTATTGCTGTCATAGATATCTTTCGAAGGGCTCGAGAATACGCATCGGTAAAATACTACTACTTTGAAAGCTACACTATGGTGGCTCTCGTGTACCTTGTCCTCACCCTTTTCTTCTCCAAACTGATCAATCTTTTAGAAAGAAGGCTCCACCATGGCAGATAGAATACGGATCGAAAATGTTTCCAAATGGTTTGGGCAGTTTCAGGCTCTTAAGAATGTGTCGCTCTCTGTGCAGGAAAGAGAGGTTGTGATGATCATTGGCCCCTCGGGGAGTGGAAAATCCACCCTCCTTCGCTGTATTAACCGACTTGAAACCGTTGACAGTGGAAGAATTTTTATCGACAACGATGAAGTTACCAACCCCCGCGTGGATATCCGTAAAATTCGCGAGGAATCGGGTATGGTCTTCCAGTCCTTTAATCTCTTTCCCCATCTCACTGTTCTGGAGAATATTACGCTTGCCCCCATCCATGTATTAGGGATCAGCAAAGCCAAAGCAAAAGAAGAAGCCTACCAGCTTCTCGAACGCGTTGGCCTCAAAGACAAGGCCCACAGTCACCCCTCACAGCTTTCAGGGGGACAACAGCAGCGTGTGGCTATTGCAAGAGCACTTGCCATGAAGCCAAAAGTCATGCTCTTTGATGAACCCACCTCTGCCCTCGATCCTGAGATGGTTGGAGAGGTTCTCCTTGTGATCAGGGATCTTGCCAAGGATGGCATGACAATGGTGATTGTTACCCATGAAATGGGATTTGCCAGAGAGGTGGGAGACCGTGTGGTGTTTATGGATGAAGGCCAAATCATCGAACAGAATGAACCCGACCAGCTCTTTGATCATCCCCAACACAAACGCACCCAGGCTTTCTTAAGCAAGGTGCTGTAAGGAGGTTCTATGCCAAAGATGAAGATCAGTGGACAAACACAGGGAAGGCTTGTGTTTGCCTACGATATCCGAGAGGGTCATATTGCCTATGATGTTCTCTTGCCAGCTCTCAACAATCTGCTGAAACGACTTGGCTATGAGTACGAAGCCACCCCTCAGGATCTCGAGGAAATCATTGGGGAGCTTTTGTACCAAACAAATGAAAGGGTTTTTATGAACCTCGAGCAGCTCTTCACCGAGGGGAAATTCACCCATTCCAACATTGAAGAAATTCTCACTGAGGCTATTAAAACCGTCATGAACCCAAAAAAGTCATAGGGGGGTACTGTATGCTGAAGCGTATCAGTATGCTTATGCTCGTCTTCTGCGCCCTCCCCTAATGGGGATTTCTTACAAGAGTATCCTTTCAACAACTCTCTCCAAAGATGCAGTATATTGTTACCGAACTGGAACAAATCGCCAACCAGAAGAACCAAATCTTTCTCCTCGATTTCATCATCCAGAGCAACGACCCCCACAGGGACGATATCCTCAAGGACATCGTCATGTACGACATACGAAATGCTGACATCTATGGCAACTCCAAGATCTTTACTGTCAACACCCGTATTCATGCCCTCACCAATATTCGCTTCTCAGAACAAGATGGCCATCTCCTTTGGTATCTCCTCAAATTTGACAAAAGCTACGAAGTCCGTATCTGGGCAGCCAGAATGGCTCGTTTCATCACCAATGAGACCTTTATTCGAGGTATTTCCTACCTGTTGAATTATGACTACTATATCGACAATTTCAAATACACCGACCCCAAGATGCACACAATGGACAACATTGTCAACGAGATCGTCAAAAGCCTCGGAGAAAGTAAATCCCCCCGAGCTGTTCCCATTCTCCTCCAGATTGTGCACATTCAGAACCACAATCCCCAAACCATAGAATCCGCGTGGGAAGCCCTTGAAAAGATACCCTTTCCCAACCCCGCTTACCCCTACTTCATTCTCTCCCTCAAGGACACCCTCAAAAACAAGCCCGAACAGGTTCCCTACTCCCAGAAGGAGCAGGTTGAGCGAACAGTCCAAACCCTTACAGAATTTATTACGAACAACTTTGGACGAGGTTTTACTCAAGAAGATCTGGATATTGCGAAGGGAAACCGCGCGGAAGCTGAAAAAAAGTCTCGCACCTATCCCGAAAATCAGTAATACAAGCCATTCCCTCACCCACCTTCTCTACCAAAGCTCGCCTTTTCCTTCTGTCATCGCAACTTTGACAGAGGATAAGAAACTGCAAAATTGAAAAAGGACAAAACTCCGACGGAAAACTTTGAAGGACGAAGTTACCTGTTGCTTTTTTTCAACTTTTCTCCTCTTACCTTATTTCAGCTTGGTTTCTCCCATGGGAGCAGAAAACTGAGATAAGTATAGAACAAAACCAAGCTTTGCTCCTCATGTATTTCACCTTGAAAAAGCTGCTCTTCCCCTGTTTCAGCTGAACTCTTTTCGCAGGCAAAAAACTGAGACAAGGGAATAGCAAATGATGCCCCTGCTCTTGAGGTGCAAAGCAGTGCCCACGGTGTGAGAGCGGGGAGAGCGTTTTCTTGGAAAGCTTTTTGTCCCCCAGACGAAGGAAGCAAAAAAAGATTTATTCACTGGAAAAAATTTTGGTAATCACTCTTTTAATCCCACCAAAACAAACATACAAATTATCTTCAATACTATACCGATAATTATATCTAAACTCAAGCTCTTTTAGTAATAAACAAAATTTTCTCTGCTTACACCATGAAATTTAATGAGCCTATCCTTGGCATAGCTCCAAAAAACCTTAGTCCCATTTATGTATACCTTAACCATTCGAAAACTTTACACTTTTATCTATCCTCTCGTGCTTAAATCCATACATTACAAGACTATTATAACTTTTGAATTTATCCGTATATATTAGGCTTCCTCTTCTTACTTTCTTTATCGTTTCCCTTAATAATTTTTCCGCAGACACATCCTTGACTATCTCAACCTTAACTTTACCATCTCTTTCAAGAATTCCAAATACGGGTTAGTAATTTTCCTAAATTCATGTCTTGCCTCCTATCTATACTATATTTTATAGCATAAATGGATTATTTTGAGCAATTACCTCACTTCTTATTCTTTTTCTCCTCCTAAAGTATGATCAACAAGACAAAAAAGAAAACCTCTCAACCTTTGGTATGAGAAAACACTCAACAAAAAATCATACTTTTTCCGTATTGACAGTTCCGAAATCTGGGATAAAATAAGGACGAAAAAAGCACAAAAAGCTTTTTCATGTGAAAAAACAAAAAGGAGGTGATGAAGAGAAAGAGAAGAAGAAGAAAAAATACGCAAAGTAAAAGGGTCCCTTTATAGGGGAAAAGGTGTTGTTTGTGGAATATTTTCCAGAAGGAGGAAAATTCTATGAAAAGAGTTGTGGGTATAGCCCTGGTAGTTTCTTTTATAATGAGTGGTGTGGTTTTTGGTGCACAGAAAGTTCGCATTGGTCTGTCTCTTCCTACACAGCGAGAGGAACGCTGGGTAAGAGATAAGATCAAAATGCAAGAAGAGGCAAAGAGACTTGGTGTGGATCTCAGAGTTCAGATTTCTGACAATGATGCAGCAAAACAAGTCGCTCAATGTGAAAACCTCATTGCTCAAGGCATTCAGGTACTGATTCTTGCTCCTCACGATGCAAGTAGCGCTGCTACAATTGTAGATAAGGCTCATAAGGCAGGGATCCCTGTCATTTCATATGATCGTCTCGTGCTTGATTGTGATGTTGATGTATATCTCTCTTTTGACAATGTTCGCGTTGGAGAATTGCAGGGTGAGTATATTACCCGTCTCGTTCCAAAGGGAAATTATGTTGTGCTTGCAGGGTCTCCTACTGATAACAACGCCAAGCTTTTCCGTGAAGGCGCTATGAAGTACATTCAGCCTCTTGTGGACAAGGGTCAGATCAAAATTGTAATGGATCAGTGGGTAAAGGATTGGCAGCCAGCAGAAGCTCAAAAATTGATGGAACAGGCTTTGACTGCCAATAAGAACAAAATCGATGCAGTGCTCGCTCCTAATGATGGAACTGCTGGTGGGTGTATTCAAGCTCTTGCTGCCCAGGGACTTGCTGGCAAAGTACCTATCACAGGACAGGATGCAGAGCTTGCCGCAGCCATTCGTATTGTTGAAGGCACTCAGACCATGACCATTTTCAAGGATACCCGTTTGCTTGGAGCAAAGGCTATTGAACTGGCCATTAAGCTTGCCAAGAAAGAGAGTATTGCCGATCAGATCAACGGAAAGGTTAACAACAACAAGATCGATGTTCCTTCTGTGCTTCTGACACCCTATGTTGTTGACAAGTCCAATCTTGATAAGTTGCTTATTGAGAGTGGCTATCTCAAACGTGAGCAAGTCTACAAGAAGTAGTAACCCATGACAATCCCTCAAGGATCCGCCGGACAGGGTTACCCTGTCCGGTCCTCGGGGGATAAACTGGGAGAAGAAGGAGAGTAGATATGGAGTATGTATTAGAGATGCAAAATATTGTAAAGGAGTTTCCTGGTGTACGAGCTTTGGATGGAGTAACATTCAAAGTCCGTAAGGGAGAAATCCATGCCCTCGTAGGAGAAAATGGAGCAGGCAAATCCACTCTGATGAAAGTCCTGAGTGGTGTTTATCCATATGGATCTTATGCGGGAAAAATTATTGTTCATGGAGAAGAAAAGAAATTTCATCATATCTCAGATAGTGAAAAGTCCGGAATCGCAATTATCTATCAAGAACTAACGTTAATTAAACAAATGACTATTGCGGAAAATATTTATCTCGGTAACGAAAACGTATCTCAAGGAATAATTAATTGGAATGAAACCTATAGAAAGACAGAGAAATTGCTCAAACAAGTTGGACTCTGCCTCAGTCCCGCTACTATCGTAGGAGAAATTGGTGTAGGAGCTCAACAACTGGTAGAAATTGCCAAAGCTCTCTCAAAGAATGCCTCTATTCTAATTCTGGATGAGCCTACAGCCGCATTAACTGAATCTGAATCGGAAACCCTCCTCAACATTCTTCGTCAGCTGAAACAACAGGGAGTTACCTGTATTTTCATTTCCCATCGTTTGCCTGAAGTATTGGAAATAGCAGATACCATCACTGTTCTTCGTGATGGCAAAACTGTTGTGACAGACATAAGGCAGAACTTTGATGAGAACCGACTGATTTGCAATATGGTAGGAAGAGAGATTACCAATGTTTATCCAAGAGTTCCCCACCACTCAGGAGAAGTGATTATGGAAATCCGAAACTGGACAGTGTACGACCCTGCTGGCGAAAAAAAAGTAGTCGACAATGTCAGTTTCACGGTGCGACGCGGCGAAATTCTTGGCCTCGGTGGTCTGATGGGAGCAGGAAGAACAGAACTAGCGATGAGTATTTTTGCTGCCTGGGGGAAGGTCGTCTCGGGAGAAATTATTCTCGAAGGAAAGAAAATAACAATTCGTTCAGAACAAGATGCCATAAACTACGGAATTAGTTATCTTTCCGAAGATAGGAAGCGATATGGATTGGTTCTGGGTATGGATGTGAGAGAGAACACCTCATTGGCGAGTTTGCGAAGTTTGTCACGGCTTGGCGTTATTAACAAAAACGAAGAGATTAAACAAACCCAGTATTATGTAAATAAACTAAAGGTAAAAACACCTTCACTGGAGCAAGAAGTGCGCAATCTTAGTGGAGGAAACCAACAAAAGGTTATCATAGGGAAATGGCTCCTTACAAAACCACGTGTGCTTATTCTTGATGAACCAACAAGGGGTATTGATGTCGGCGCAAAATATGAAATTTATACCCTTATGAATGCACTTATTGAGGAAGGAGTATGCGTGGTAATGATAAGTTCAGATCTCCCTGAACTGCTGGGAATGAGTGATAGAATTCTTGTCCTCCACAAAGGCAGAATCACAGGAGAGCTGAATGCTCATGAAGCAACTCAGGAAAAGGTGATGTATTATGCTACGGGCGGCGAAGATATTGCCCCCAAGGTATGTTAAAAGATGATATGAAAGAGAAGGAGGATATACATATGGAAAATACTTCTTTGTGGGAAATAATCGCCCACTCAATACGGAAGAATATCCGTCAATATACGATGATTTTTGCGCTATTGGAAATATGGCTGGTGTTTTCAATTTTGACAGGTTTTATTTTTCTGACTCCCAGAAACCTGTCAAATCTCTTTGTGCAAACAGCAACCACAGCAATTCTTGCCATAGGAATGGTTTTGATTATTGTAACCGGAAACATTGACCTCTCTGTTGGTTCAGTTATGGGATTCTGTGGTGCTGTGGCTGCCATCCTCATGATACGGGCAGGTTGGTCTCCTTTACCTACTGTTCTCGTTACCCTTTTGGTTGGTCTGTTGATTGGTGCATGGCATGGTTTCTGGATCGCTTATCAAAAGGTGCCTGCCTTTATTGTCACCTTGGCAAGTTATTTGGCATTTCGCGGGGCTATTATTGGGATTACCGGAGGACAAACACAAGGACTCGAAATGGCTCCAGAAGCAGCCGCCAATTCTTTTAAAGCCATAGGACAAGCGTACCTGCCAAAAATTAATGAAAGTTTACCCTTTCATGACACAAGCTTATATCTCATGATAGCCAGCGTTGTTGCTTACTGGTTATTTGAAATGAAGGTACGTCGTGATCGACAAAAGTATGGTTTTCATGTGCTCCCAATGAAGTACCAACTCCTCAAGATGTTCGTTATTTCTCTGGTGATCGCTGCTTTTTATGGAATCATGATTATTTATCTGGGTGTTCCCTATTCAGTTATTTTGGTAATGACTCTGGCCCTCCTTTTCACATTCATTTCTGGTAACACGGTTTTTGGGCGCCATCTTTATGCTATTGGAGGTAATGCAGAAGCCTCTCGCCTCTCTGGAATCAACATTGCTCGAAATGTCAGGATTCTCTATATGCTAATGGGACTATTAACCGCAATAGCAGGTATTGTCTACACAGCACGTTTAAACGCAGCAACCACATCCGCTGGCCAAAATGCTGAACTGGATGCTATTGCTTCGGCAGTTATTGGTGGAACAAGCTTAATGGGAGGAGAAGGTACCATTGTCGGAGGTGTTATTGGTGCTCTGGTTATGTCAAGCCTTGATAACGGGATGAGTTTGATGAATCTCGATATAACCTTTCAGTATATTGTAAAAGGGTTGATACTTCTTCTTGCAGTATGGGTTGATGTGAAAACCAGGCGAAAATCATAGTTACCTCCACCGGGAAAAGGGGGGTGCCCCTTTCAGGCATTCCCCTTTTTAAACAAAAAAAAAAAAAAAAAAAAAAAAAAAAAAACAGAAAAAACCGCTTGAAGAAGGAGAGTATTTACTACCTCCAGGGGCAACCTCTAAAAAAATGGATAAAAAGAGAGGGAAAAGGAGATTGATATGAAAGAGTTATCAATGTACTTAGAACGAACAATTGCTTTTATTCTCGGGGGTGGAAGAGGTCAACGACTCTATCCTCTCACAAAATTTCGAGCTAAACCTGCCGTACCTTTTGCTGGCAACTATCGTCTCATCGACATTCCTGTAAGTAATTGTATTCATTCGGGAATTCACAAAATCCATATAATGACCCAGTTTCAATCAGCATCTCTCAATCGACATATTAACCATACATATAAACTCGATCTTTTTCGAGAAGGTTTTGTAGATATTCTTGCCTCTGAATTAAGTTTTAATCCTGCAGAAAGTGGCTTCTCAGAGGGAACTGCAGATGCAGTAAGAAAAGGACTCAAACATGTGGAACTTCAAGGAGTAAAACAAGCATATATTCTTATACTTGCCGGAGACCAACTTTATCGTATGAATTATCAAGAAATGCTCCGTTGTCATCTACATCATAAGGCGCGAATCACCATCGCCGTGTTGCCTATTCATAAGAAAGAAGCCTCTCGGTTTGGGATAATAAAAGTACAGGAAGGGCGAGTGGTAGATTTTCTCGAAAAACCAAACATAGAAAAAATCCCCCTTGACTGGTATATTGATACAGAAAAGACCTATCTTTATGGATCTATGGGAATCTATGTTTTCGACCTTGGTTTCTTGCGAGATGCTCTCTATAGCAAACCTCAATGGCAAGATTTTGGCAAGGAAGTTCTCCCGTCTCTTATTCATGAAGGTGAAACGGTTGCTGCCTACACTCATAAGGGATATTGGGAAGACATAGGAACAATTGCATCATTTCATCAGGCACACATGGATCTTATTTCCCCCCAGCCTCCTTTTGATCTTTACCAATCTGAATGGCCTTTTTTCTTCAAACCACGTTTTCTGCCTCCAACGCGTTGCATAAACAGTGAGATTGAATGCTCTCTCATAAGCGATGGAGTATCTATCCAACAAGCAAGCCTTCATTACTCCGTAGCGGGAATAAGAACACTTATAAAAAAGGGAACTATTTTAGAGAGAGCCATAATTATGGGATCTGATTATTTCGTCCAAGATGAAAATAAACAAGACCGTTTTGGCTGTGTGATTGGTGAAGGCTGTGAGCTTCATAATGTTATCGTGGATAAAAATTGCATTATAGGAAATAATGTGAAAATTATTAACCAACATGGAACAGTTTCTGAAGAAAGAGAGTTCTATAGTATTGTAGATGGTGTTGTAGTAATCCCTAAGAACACTGTTATTCCAGATGGAATGGTAATTTAGATCTGTGGAGGAATATATGAAGTGGCTATGGAAAAGTATGTCTGTTAAAAGAAAGCTGTTGTTACTTCTCACTCTTTTCGTCATGGCTTTTATGGGAATGTTGAGTATTATTTTGTACATCAATGCCTACCGCCAATTGAAAGTTTCTCTTGAAGAACAACTCAACAATAATGTACGTGGAGCAACAATGGTAGCGCAAACAGCGTTAAATACTGCAATCAAAAATTATATAAAAAGCCCTTTGGAAAATGTTTATAGAATGTTAGAAAAACAGAAAACAAAAAACGAATCGCAAATTTTGTCAGAACTGATTCAGTATCTACACTCTCTTACTCTGGGAAAGCGAGGGTTTTATTATATTATGAACCTGAAGGGTGATATCATCTATCATCCAAACACCTCTCTACAGGGAAAGAATGTTGTACGTATCGGATTAAAGGATATTAACGGTTTATTATATCATATGAATATCCTTGCAGGGGCAACGACACTTCCGCCGGATCAGGTTGATTTTGTTGAATACACTCTCGAAGAAGATGGAGAAAAAGTTGAAAAAATAGACCACTATATTTATTATAAGCCGTTGGATTGGGTTGTTGTTGTTTCAACATACAAGTCCGATTTTCGGAATCTTATTAATCCAATGGACTTTCGGAATGATATTGTACAATTGAAAATGGGGAAAACAGGAGCTGTGGAAATATTTACTTCACTCTTTACTCAGATTGTGCACTCTACCAAAATGCTCGAAAGTCGTATTCGCGATACAGATATTCATCGCATGATTAAGGAACGTACCAACGGTATGATGATAGCTACCGATGAACAATTATTTATTGAGGGAAATGACACAGAAACAACAAAGAAAGTCAAAACAATCTACGCCTTTCGCTATCTCCCTGAACTGGATTGGTTTGTAGTGGCAAGCGTGGGATATAATGAAGCATTTGCGCCGGTAACTTCTCTGGGGCTTATAAGTTTCTTTTTTACAGTATTGGTTGTGATAGTAATGATTGTTCTGTTTTCGTTTGTGGCAAATCGAATGATTCTTGACCATATTATTGAACTAAAAGAAGGCGTAATGGCATTTGCTTCTCGAGATTTTTCCCGAAGAGTAGAGGTAAAGACCGGTGATGAACTTGAAGAATTGGCGCAGAATTTCAATGAAATGGCAGAAACCATCCAAATTTTCACTGAAAACTTGGAGAATATGGTGGAACAGAGAACCTTCGAACTACAAAAAGCCAATGAAGAACTTTCTGAAAAAAATAAACAAATGTTATTGGAGCTTGAGATGGCACAACGAGTACAGGAACATCTTATTCCTTCTCTGGAAATGCTACCACAACGAAAGGAACTGGATTTTGGAACCTCATACCTTGCTATGGAAAATGTCGGTGGAGATCTGTATGACTGCATACCTCTCAATGAAAACCTCTATGGACTTCTCATCGCAGATGTTTCAGGACATGGCGTTCCTGCTGCATTAATTGCTTCTATGGCAAAGGCTATTTTCCAAAGCAAGGCACATGAAAAACAAACACCAGCCGAAATGCTTGCCGAATTAAACCGCGAACTCCTTAGATTTTTTGGGGATCTAGACCACTACTTGACCGCTTACTATGGGGTTTTAAATATTGAAACAGGGGATTTCATCTTCGCTAATGGAGGGCATCATCCTGCAATTTTACTCTCTCCTGAAAAAGACACTATTCAAAAACTGGATGCCAAGGGTTTTTTGATAGGAAAGATAGAAGATGTGGTTTTTGATAATGAAAAAGTAAAATTAAAACTCGGAGAAAAACTTGTGTTTTTTACCGATGGGGTAGTGGAGGCACATAACCAGGCAAAGGAACAATATGGCTATGCACGTTTCGAGGAGTGTTTATTGAGATTAAAGGAACTTTCTCCAAAAGAATTGGTAATAAAAGTCTGGGAGGATGTTCAAAATTTTTGTGAAAAAGAACCACAAAGTGATGATATGTCTCTTTTTATTGTGGAGCTTCGCGAGTATACTCAACCTATCCAATGGGCTGCTTCCACCTGTACAGAGTCAGGAGAAAAGCTCGAGGGGAAACAAGAAACCACCTATGAACAAGCTCTTATGTTTCTGAAACAAGGAAATGTAAAAGAAGCTTTACAAAAAATTCGCGGCCTTTCTTTAAAAAGAACTTCGGACGCAAGGATTTACAATCAGTTTGGCGTTATGCTTTTCAAACTCGAACAATGGAAAGAAGCACTGGAAATGTTTGAAAAGGCATTCCAGCTAGACCCAAAAAATGAGACCATCAAAAAAATCTGGCTCTTGTCATGAAGAAACTTCAAAAGGAATAGGAGGAAACAATGCTCAGTAAAGAAACTTATGAAAGATATCGAAAAAGAGCTCTTTTCTATCTTGAGAAAGCTGGGATAGTAATTACCCCAGAAGAACAGGCCAATAGAGAAGTTGCCGAATATGGACTCGGCATACCGGAAAAAATTGGATTGCAACTTGTGGTTTATGTTAACAATGACCGTTATTGTGCTAAAGAGCTTGTTCTTCTCCCCTATCAAACCTGCCCAGAACACAAACATCCGCCCATTAATGGTGATGCAGGAAAACAAGAAACCTTTCGATGTCGTTGGGGAAAAGTATATCTTTATGTCCCAGGCGAACCCACCCAGCATCCTTTAGCAACGATTCCCGAGGAACGAAAAGAGTATTTTAGCGTTTGGCATGAGATTATTCTTTTGCCGGGAGAACAATATACTATTCCTCCCAACACGCTTCATTGGTTTCAAGCCGGACCCGAAGGCGCTGTTATCTCTGAGTTTTCATCGGTAAGTAGAGATCAATTCGATATTTACACAGACCAAGCAATCCAGGCTGATCTTCCACGAAGAATATAACCTTATTTAAGAGAACAGAGACGCACCAGTCCAAGTCGATTTTTTACCCCTGTTTTTTGATAGATATTGTAAATATGTGTTTTCACTGTGGAGAGAGATATATAAAGCGTTTCACTAATCTGGCGAGCATTCATCCCCTCAAGAAGGAGTTTCATAATTTCTACTTCCCGACGTGTAAGATTACACTTTTTTACGAGTGAAGGAGGAATATCCAAATTTTCAGTACTTTCTCCGAGAAGCTTGTAGACAATATTTTCTTTTACTATGTGTTGAGCGTCGAATTCTTGGATGATTCTCCCTTCCTTGAGAATGCCCACTCGATCGGCAATATCCATAACACAATCCATTTTATGGGCCAGATAGAGAATCGTTACACCTTCTGCTTTGAGTTGAGAAAAAATACTAAGAAGCCGATATTTGTTTTCACTATAAAAGTCAAAAAAAGCAAATGTTTCATCAATAACAAAAACTTTAGTGGGGGAAATAAACCCCTTGGCAAGAGAAATCAAATAGAGTTTGTCTTTCGGTATGTTTTTAATAAGAACAAAAGGAGAAATATTCCACTGAATTTTTTCAAGAATGGCTTTCGTATTACCAAAAATTTGATTCCAACGTATAACACCCAAGTTGTGAATTTCATTTCCTAAAAAAATATTCTCGGCAAGAGTAAGATCGAAGACATATTCAGAATGTTGAGGCAAAATGCGTAATCCAATGGCTTCTCTTTGACGCATATCAAAACGAGAAATGTCAATACCATCAAGAAGAATTCTAGTAGAGGAATGAGATGAAGGATACGTACCCCGAAGAAACGCAGCAAAGACAGATTTTCCACTATTGTGGTCCCCTATTAAATAGTATAACTCTCCTTTCTCAAGGCAGAGAAAAATATCATCAATAATAACAGCATGTCCCACTATAAGAGTAACATGTTCAAGACAAAGTCTTGCCATCCTCGCCTCTACTCTACATAAAATTTACCCTTTCTCGCATTTTATTATAAAGCAAATTCTTTTCCCGTCAAGGTATTCCCATACACAATACCCCCACTTTTTCCTAAAAATACTCAAGAAAACCTCTCCCTTCTGCCGATAGAAAAATAAACTTGACAAAATTCTTTTCCTATTTACAATAAAGAGAACAAAAACAAAAAAGGAGATGTGTATGAGAGGTAAAATTGCTTATGGAATAGTGCTTCTTGCCTTGTATGGTTCTGCCCTGGCCCAGATGGAGCTTGTAGGGAGCCTTTTGAGCCCAAATGTGCCCATTTCTGCTGTTCCCAAGGAACTCAAGCTTCCTGATCCCGTTCTCCCCTATCTGCAAGAGGAATTCAACAAGAGCATCGGAAAGGACGGAGCTTATGACACCCAGTTCAAGATCGTACTTTTGATGACCCGCGTTACCAATGTTCCAACTAAAAAGTACGAGTATCTGGAACGTGTCGTGCTCTGGGAAGTGAACAGCCCCCAAAAAACAGCACAAAAGCTCTTCGTGGTCAGTCCTGATGCCCGTGTGCTTGCTATCCAAGGGCTTGCAGCAAGCAGTAACAAGGCATATATTCCCACTATGCTCCGTATCATTGAACGCGACACTGCTACCAAACCCAGAATCGCTGCTGCTCAGGTGCTGCCTGCTCTCGGAGACAGAGAGCTCATCGTTCCCAAGCTTGTAGAACTTCTCCGCACCAAGTACGGAGTAGCTCGTGGACCATTCAAAGAAGAAGACACCCAGCGTTTCGAAGATGATCGTGTAGCTGAGGCAATCATTACATCATTGGGAGAACTGGGGGATCCCCGTGCGTTTCCTGCTCTTCTTCAGGTTGTTATGAGCCCCGACTCCCATCGTGACGACACAGTAAAGGCAGCGTGGAACGCTATGCAAAAACTTCAGTGGTAGGTGGGCATGAAAAGGTTGTTGGAGGCTTTCATCGGCATATGTTTGCTGTTCTCCTACGGTTTTTGTCAAAATAAAGAGAGACCAAAAACCATCGCTGATCTCAGAATAGGGAGCGAAACAGAAATGGAAACGGCTATGCGTATTCTCAAGCTCAAGGGAGAGTATGAGAAAAAACGCATTGTTTTGCCACTCATCGAAAAAACCATTAAAGACCCAACAACCTTTGCTTTTGTCAAGGATCTGCTCCTCTACTACTATCAGAATCCTCGCTATAACGAGGAGGATCAGGTGATGTATTATGACGATGTGATTGCAGAAGAGCTTTTGAAGATCTTAGGGAGCACCCGCTCACCAGAAATATTCCCCGTGATGTTACAATACGCTCTCTACAATAAGTGGCACCGAGAGGCAACCGTTCAAACAGCATGGAGGCTTATGCAATCCATCGAATGGAAATAACAAGGAGGCATGGTATGAAACAAATAGTGTATGGTGTCGTGCTCGTGCTTTTCGTTATCGCAGGATGTGCTAAGAAAGAAACAAAACCAGAACCAACGGTAACACAACCAACAGAGACAAAACCCCAAGCACAGGTAGCCCCAAAGGAAGATCTCTCCTTTGAAACAGTAATGAAGACTCTCAGAGAAGCCCTTGATCGTGAACGAAGAGAGAACAACTCAGCCACCAAAATTCAAACAGCCAAAGCCTATATTCTTCTCGTCAAGTTTTTGAAAACAGACAAGGAGAAAGTGAAAAAGGCTGGAATGACAGATGCCGATGTGGCTTTTCTGGTCGATGATGCCAAGGCAAAGGCTCGGCAACGATTGGAGGAGGTAATGAAAAATCCCACTGCCTCTCCTGATGCAAAAGCAGAAGCAGAAAATCTCCTCAAGTCGCTCTAAACCCCAGAGACATTTACAAAGCAAGGGTTCCAATCGAACCCTTGCTTTTCTCGTTTATGATTCTCCCAACCCTATCCAAAACCATACCCAAATACCAAGATAAAAAGCATACAGAAGCATTGCATCAAAGAGAAGCCCAACAAGAAAAGCATTCATTATCGACCAGCTCACCAAGCAAATAGGAGTACGGTGAGGGGAGAGATTGTGCTTCAAAAAACGCACCCAAACAATAGCAAAAAAGCCGTACAAAAGAACAAACCCAACAACACCCGTTTCTACCAGAATGGCAAGATACCCTTGATGGAGATAATCCGCAACCGCATAGATACCATATTCATGCCGTTTTTCGTAGTAGTAAGGCTTAAAATTCATAAGCCCAATACCCCACACCGGGGAAGCGAGGAAGAAATCCTTACCCGCACGAACATGATCCATCCGATGAACATCCGTGTGAAACTGAAGGGGATGACGTAGGCTCTGAGACCACTTAGAGTCGGGGAAGGCTACAACCACTAGCAAAGGGACAATAAGCAGAAGCAGTGCAAAATACCCCCGTTTCAGAAAGAGCACCTGACTGAAGATAGCAATGAGAGCAATGATAAGACCACCACGAGACTGGGTAAGAGTGAGCAAAACAAATCCAACAATTAGTCCCAAAAGAAATTTCCATTTCTGCTCTTTTGGGCTATGGATAAGCGCAGAAAATACCACAGGAAGCATCAACCCAAGCCAATAACCCCCGCGTGCAGCCCATTCAAAGAGAGAGACAAACTCCTGCTTATGGTAGGGCCAGAGAAGAAGGAAACGAGCATTCCACCAAATACCCACATCATGTTTGATGAAAAACTGCTGAAAAAGACCAATACCCGCAGCAACAAAAAAAGAAGCCACCACGGGAGATGCAATCTGCTCTATGGAGAAAGAGTTTCTCTCAAGGGAAGAGAAAACAAGGGCAATGCCCGCATAGATGAGAAAGAGAAAGGCTGATCCCACGGCATTGAGAGGATAACGGGCAAAAAAGCCCGTAACCAAACACCAAAGGAAAAAAAGCCCAAGAAAAGCATATTCCCACACGAAACGAATCTTTTTGTTCGACATCCTGAAAAGAAAAACAAGGGAAACAAAAAAAAATGCCACCGAAATCGTCCCCGACCAACCAAAGGCAAGCGCGAGAGAAAGCCACCGCAATGGCAAGGAAAGAGCCTTCGTTTGCTGCCACCAAAAGATAGAGAAAACAACAAGAAGAATGAGAAAACCTATCATACTGGATTCCACAACAAGCACTGAAAAAGGAAAAACATGCACCCCACGAGGAATCTGAAGAAGCTTTGCCTCCGTGTCAAGATTGAATGAAGAAACCCCGGAAGCAAATGTTCTTTCATGAGTGGTCGTGTCGACAAAGATAATGTTTGTCGGAGTTGAAAGGGTATTCACAACAGTATACTCACCCTTTTCGAGAGAAGAAGGTTCTGTATGAAAAAAAGGAATGACAATATAGCTACGACTCAAAAGTGCAAAGAGAACAACAACAAAGAGGAAAAAATCCCCAAGGAGAAGAACATACTTCTTCATACGGAAAGCATCTCCTTATTCTGTTTTGCCTGCATCGGTAGCGCCTGCCAAACGCACACGAATGGTTATCTGATTGGTAGGCTCAGCAATAAAAACAGCCCCCTGAGGAGCAAGTAGAACTACATTGGTCGTTATGGTGTTGGTAATATTTTTGAGTGATATCGGATAGGTTTCAACAAAGGTAACATTGGTAATAAAAAAGGCAGGCCCTCGCACAAGAGTAGAGGCAGGACGAAGCTCAATGGTTTCAATCTCCAAGCCCGTGGGAAGAGTATCAACAAAACGAGGAACAATAGGAAGAGAGAGCACTTCAAGGGAATCTATGAGAAGACTTGTTCTTGTTTTTTCGAGGGTAACAGCAAGAGAAGGATCAATATTCACCATAGAGAGTTGAATCTCATTGGTATTCCATCCGAGAGAAGCCTCAGAAAGATCAACAAAAACCCGAATCTGGCTGTTTTCAAAAGCACTGACCTTTTCCTTTTTCCCCTGAATATGCACACGGGCAAGTGTATCATTTGTCTTGAGGATAATGAAATGAGGAGGAAGATTCACATAGGCAATAGGAACATAAAACGAACGTTCCACATTGGTTTGTGTGTAGACAAACCACCAGAGAACTATGGCAACACCAATACTGGCAAGTTTTGCCTGCCAATCTCGCGTTATACTCTCCTTCCAATGGGGGTTTTTCCAAAATTTAGAGAAGCTCATAGAGTCTCCTCTTGAGATTTTCGTATTCTAGGTCGAAAGCAAGCTTTCCCCCCGTGGCAAGGGAAACAGTCCCCTTTTCTTCGGAAACAATGAGAGCCACGGCATCACATTCACTCGTTATAGCAAGAGCAGCAAGGTGCCGCGTACCGTATTTGAATTTTTTGGCTCGAATAGCGTCGATTTTGACAGCGGGAATAATCACCCGTGCTGCCAGAATTCTCTCCCCCTGGATAATCACAGCCCCATCGTGAAGAATATTTCCCTTGTAAAAAATAGACAAAAGCATTTCCTTTGAGAGATGAGCATCAATAGGCAAAGCATCCTCGATAAGATGCCTTAGCCCCACATTCCGTTCAATAATAATGAGTGCCCCCACATGCTTCTGAGCCATTTCAAAAACAGTCTCTGAAAGTTCCTCAATAACATTAGAGTACTGTTTGTGGAGAGAAGACATTCCTCCCTGACCAATCTGAAGGAGCACACGTCGTATCTCTGGCTGAAAGAGAACAACAGCGAGAATAACAAAGTTCCCCACAATATACTGGAGCACCCAGGCAAGGGTAGAAAGCTGGAGAAACCTTGCGATAAGATAGATTGCCAGCATGATAATAAAACCCTTCACGATACTCATGGAATTGGTATCGCGAAAAATCGTATAGAGGAAATAAAGAACATAGGCAACAAGAAGAATATCAACAGCAGTAGTTACCCATGAAAGCCATGACATGCCCGACTCCATTTTTTTATTTCCAATACTCTTTAGTATAGCGAACATGAGAAGAAAACGCAAAAAATAGCCGTTTTAAAGACGCATTTTGAAATCTCGATACCCAAAACGGCGATGAATACTCACAGTCTTCTTTTCACTATCCATGATGGCGATATCGGGGAGTTTGATTCCGTTAAAGGTATTGGTTTTGACCATGGAGTAAATGGCCATGTCAGTGAAAACCAGCTTGTCTCCCCGTTTGAGGGGGCGATCAAAGGAATAATCCCCAATAACATCTCCAGCGAGACAACTCACCCCCCCAAGTCGATAGGTGTAGGGCTTCTCATGGGGGAGTCCACTTTCGAGGATATGGGGCCTGTAGGGCATTTCCAGCACATCGGGCATGTGAGCAGCAGCAGAGGTGTCCAGTATGGCTATATCCATACCATTCCGAATCACATCGAGAACGGTTGCTACCAGATATCCTGCATTTAAGGCAACAGCCTCCCCCGGCTCAAGGTATACCTGAACACCATAGCGTTTCTTGAAGTCAATAATGGTATTGCAGAGAAGATCAATATTGTAATCGGCACGGGTAATGTGGTGTCCTCCTCCAAAATTGACATACTCCATTGCGGGAATAAATTCACCAAACTTCTCCTCAACTGCCCGAAGAGTGCGAACCAAAGGTTCTGCATTCTGTTGACAAAGGGTATGAAAATGAAGGTAGGAGATACCATCAAGGAGATCAGGTCGAAACTCACTTCGAACCACCCCCAACCGAGAAAATGGTGCTGCAGGATCGTAGATGGGCACAGTCCCCTCAGAGTGTTCGGGATTAATACGAATGCCAAAGTGAATGTTTTTCTTCTTTTTTGCTTGGAGAGCAAGGGGGCGAAAATGTTCCCAGAGTCCAAAGGAGTTAAAATCAATATGATTGGCATAGCGAAGAAGCTCTCGGAAATCCTCATCACTGTAGGCAGCACCGTAGACATGCACCTCTTTGCCAAAGTATTCTCTCCCCAGCCGTGCCTCATGAACGGAGCTCGCACAGGTGCCATGCAACACCTCCCGAAGAAGGGGAAATGTTACATAGGTAGAAAAAGCCTTAAGGGCAAGAATAATACGACAATCCGTCCGATCAATGACAGACTTCAGAATGGCAAGATTCTCCCGCAGTTTGGCTTCATCGACGAGAAAAATGGGCGTGGAGAGCTTTTCAATGTCAATATTGAGGTCTTGTACACTTAAAACGTCGTTTCGTGCCATGGGAGACCATACTGGTTGAGTTTTTCCATAAAGGGATCGGGATCAAACTCTTCAACATTGAAAACACCCTTGCCCTGCCATACCCCTGTAAGCACCATCATGGCTCCAATCATAGCAGGTACCCCAGTGGTGTAGGCCACGGCCTGTGTGCCTGTTTCCTTGTAGCTTTCAGCATGATCACACACATTGTAGATGAAACGACGCTCAATCTGATTATTCTGTCCTTCTCCCTCGATCTGAACCCCAATGACTGTCTTTCCCTTGTAGTTTTCCCCAAGGGATGCAGGTTCTGGAAGAAGTGCCTTCAAAAACTCAAGGGGAACAATCTTCTTCCCCTGAAAGACAATGGGATCAATACGGGTAAGCCCAACATTCTGAAGAACACGGAGATGGGTGAGATAGTTTTCAGAAAAGGTCATCCAAAAGCGAATGCGTTCAATTTCGGGAAAGTTCTTCACCAACGACTCCAGCTCTTCATGGAAGAGAAGGTAGCTCTCTCGTGGACCAACCTCAGGATAGTCAATAGGCTTGTGAACAGAGAGAGGATCGATTTCTTTCCATTCACCGTTTTCATAGTAGCGCCCTTTCTGGGTAATCTCACGAATGTTAATCTCGGGATTAAAATTGGTGGCAAACGCCTTCCCATGATCCCCAGCATTGCAGTCAACAATATCAATATACTTCATTTTCTTGAAGTAATGTTTCTTCATGTAGGCTATGAAAATGTTGGTCACACCAGGATCAAACCCACACCCAAGCACAGCCATGATCCCTGCCTCACGGAACTTGTCCTGGTATGCCCACTGCCACTTGTACTCAAACTTTGCCACATCCTTGGGCTCATAGTTAGCTGTATCCAAATAATGGGTTTTGGTGGCAAGACAGGCCTCCATGATAGGCAGATCCTGATAAGGAAGGGCCACATTGATGACAATATCAGGTTTGAACTTCTTGATGAGTTTGATGGTGTTCTTTGGTTTGTCAGCATCCAGGGCTGCTGTTTGAATCTTGCGATTGTATTTCTCCTGAATACGAGCCGCAATACGATCACACTTTGCCTTGGTACGACTTGAGAGCAAAATTTCACCAAAAACCTCTGGAACCTGAGCACACTTGTGGGCAACAACCTGTCCCACTCCACCAGCACCAATAATCATGACCTTCTTTGCCATAAGTAGCCTCCTTAGTCTTTTTCGTAGTAGGTATATCCATCGAGACCATCTTCAAGAGCCTTGAGAATGGAAGATCGTTCTTCAACACTAATACGATGCTCAGAAACAGCCCTCTCCGCTATTTCCCTGAATCGGCGTCGAATGCTTTTGATATCGTATTCCACATAGGAGAGCACATCAGCCACCGAATCACCCTCGATCTCCGAAACAAAGGAATAACTCCCGTCCTCATTCACCCGAATAGTCACCACATTGGTATCACCAAGAAGATTATGAAGATCGCCAAGAGTTTCCTGATAAGCCCCCACCAAAAATACCCCCACATAGTACTCATCATCCCCTGTGAGTTCATGGAGAGGAATGGTAAGTTTTTCACCATGGGGATCGATGAAGTGGTCCAGCTTTCCATCACTATCACAGGTAATATCAGAGATAATCGCCTCACGCGTTGGCATGGTGTTAAGTCGATGAAGAGGCATCACAGGAAACACCTGATCAATAGCCCATGTATCAGGAAGTGACTGAAAAACACTAAAATTCCCATAGTAGATGTCCGAGAGAGCAACCTCAATACCCTCGATTTCAACAGGAACTTTTTTCATCCCTTGAGACTTTTCACTCACGATTGACACAATGTTCCAGAAAATATTTTCAGCCAGGGCTCTCTCCCTGAGGGAAATATCCCCGTGCTTGAAGATATCTCGAATCTGGTCTCGATAATAAATGGCATCATTAATGCTTTCCTGCAGGTTTTTGATGCTCAGTTTCTGGTATGTCTCAAAGAGGTTCTGTGTGAGTTCTTGTGCCCCTTCAGGGAGTTTTTCTGGAGGAGGAGCAGGGGTGAATCGTGTTACATCAAGAATATTGAAAATAAGAACAGAATAGTAGGCAACGAGAAATCTCCCTGATTCGGTCACAATAGTAGGGTGGGCTATACCTGTTTCATCGGCAATACTCATCACCGTTTCGACAATATCGGCACAGTATTCTTCAACGGTGTAGTTACGGCTGGAATGATAATTGGTCTGAGAACCATCATAGTCAACAGCAAGCCCTCCCCCAAAATCGATAAAACCCATCGTTGCTCCCTCTGCCACAAGCCCCGTGTATACACGAGTTGCCTCCTGCACAGCCGAACGAATATCGCGAATGTTAGGAATCTGCGAACCCACATGATAATGCAAAAGGCGAAGCCAAGCAAGAGCATTTTCCTTTTTGAGTTTGTCAATGAGCTCCACTACCTCTGGAAGACTAAGACCAAAGATGCTTCGATCCCCACCCGACTCTGTCCAGTGACCACTTGCCTTGCTGGAAAGCTTGATGCGAACACCTATCCACGGCTCAACATTGAGAAGACGAGAACGCTCCAGAATAAGATCTGCCTCACTGGGCATTTCAATCACAAAGATACATCGATAACCCAGCTTGGTGGCATACAAACCCAGATCAATGAACTCCGAGTCCTTATATCCATTGCACACAATAATAGCCTCAGGATCTTTGAGAAAAGCAATGGCAGCAAGGAGTTCTGCCTTACTTCCTGCCTCAAACCCATGGTGATAACGAGCACCAAACTCCGCCACCTCTTCCAACACCTGCTGTTGTTGGTTGACCTTGATAGGGAAAACTCCCTGATAGCGCCCCTTGTACCCAAAGGATTGAATGGCTTTACGAAAGCTCTCATGAAGCAGGGAAATCTGAGAATCAAGAATATTGCTAATACGCAAAAGCACAGGAAAACTCAAACCTCGTGCTCGAATACCACGAATGACGTCCATGAGGCTTACCGAAACGGTACCATCTTTTGTCTTGTACTGGTAGACAACCTCACCACGATCGTTGATGTCAAAGTATCCCGCACTCCAACTGCGGATGTTGTAAAGCTCGGCAGATTTCTCTACCGACCACCGTTCCAAGGGTTCTTTACGCACCATTTCTTCCTCTCCTCTGAGTGGTCATTATTGTAGAGTAGATCGGAAAATATGTCAACTTTTCGAATTGCTCTGAGTTTGTGGGAATATCGCACCGCTTTTTTATCCTGGGGCAAAAAACTTGCAAATAAAATGCTCCTCTTTTCCTATATCAGTTTGCTTCACATGGTGAACAGGAATACAAATAACAAGAGGGGGAAACGATTACAATAACAACTTCTCTTCTCAAAAATCAACCCCCTTTCCACTATGAAATTGCTAAAAAACGATTCTCCCCTTATAATAGAGGAGATTTTGGAAAAAAGGACAAACCTATGCTTGAGGGAATTTTTGTTGAGGGTCTCATTTATGCGCTCATGGTACTTGGGGTGTTCATCACCTTTCGTATCATGAATTTTGCCGATTTGACAGTTGATGGTGCCTTCCCCCTTGGGGCTGCGATTATGGCTGCTTCTCTTGTGGGTGGTCTGGGAAGCATCTGGGGGCTTGTTTTTGCCTTTATGGGGGGCTTTTTGGCAGGAATGACCACAGCCTTGATTCACAACAAGCTCAAGATCCCCGGTCTTCTCGCCAGTATTCTCACGATGACCATGCTCTACTCCATTAATATCCGTGTGCTTGGCAATCGACCAAATGTGCAACTCCTTCGCTATGAACATGTGCTCACCTGGGTGGAGAAGAGCTTTTCAGGGATCCTCCCTCGAGATGTGGTATTTCTTGTCTTCTTTTTCTGTGTTGTTTTGGTGGTAAAGCTCCTTCTGGATCTCTTTTTTCGCACGGACATGGGGCTCACCATCGGAGCTATGGGCAACAATGAACAGATGGTTATTTCCCAGGGGGTCAATCCTGATATCCTCAAGCTCATTGGCATTGGCCTCTCCAATGCGTTGGTGGGGCTCTCCGGAGGATTTGCTGCGCTTTACCTCGGCTATGCTGATGTCGGTTTGGGGCAGGGGATTATTATCAGCGGGCTTGCTTCTGTTATGCTGGGTGAGTTGTTTTTCCGATCCAATAGAATATTCGTCCTCACATTTGGGGCAGTGGTGGGATCACTCCTTTACAAAGCAATCATGTTTTTTGGACGGTACTATGGGTACTACATTGGCATGACGCCCAATGATTTAAAGCTCATAAGTGGCCTCTTGATTATTTTCTCTATCACCATTACACGACTGCAGAAGAGGCAGGGACAGAAACTGCGGAGGCAGATATGATTGAACTCAAGGACATTACCCATGTTTTTAACCCCAACTCGGTTGATGAACGTCTCGCTCTTCGCCATATAAACCTCAAGGTAAACGAGGGGGATTTTATCACCATCATTGGGAGTAATGGTGCTGGGAAAACGACCCTTTTCAACATCATCGCGGGAACATACACACCAACCAGTGGCAAAATCTTCATCAACGGCATTGATGTCACCAATGACCCTGAATACAAGCGAGCACGGTATATTGGCCGAATTTTTCAAAACCCATTGTTAGGCACGGCCTCCAATATGAGCCTTGAGGATAACATGATGATCTGTTATCGCAAGGGGTTCAAGTGGCCTGTTGTAAACCTCAATCGAAACATGCGAGAGTTTTTCAAAAAAGAGCTTACCCGTCTCCAGATGGGGCTGGAACATCGGATGAAAGACAACCTTGCCCTTTTCTCCGGTGGACAACGACAGGCTCTTACTCTTCTTATGATGGTGTTGTCTCGACCAGCACTGATCCTTCTTGATGAGCATACCGCTGCCCTCGATCCCAAGAATGCAGCCAAGATACTGGAGCTCACCCGTGAATTTATTGAGGAATATCATCTCACTGCCATGATGATTACCCACAATATGAGCTACGCCCTTGAATATGGCAACCGATTGTTAATGATGGATGAGGGCGAGATTATTCTTGACATCAGCGGAGAAGAAAAAAAGAAACTCACCGTCGAAGGGCTCATTGAACGCTTCCATACGCTCCGCCACAAGCAGTATGAAGACGATCGATCCCTCTTGTCCGAAAAATAGACCAAGGAGAGAGCCATGAAAGAATACCCACCCAAAGACCTTTCTCACCTTTCTTCGTATGTCGACTATCTTCAGCAGAATGATGTTATCCCCAATGAATTATATATTGAATACAATGTAAAACGAGGCCTCCGAAATGCTGACGGCACAGGGGTTTTAGTCGGATTAACACATATTGGAGAGGTTCATGGCTATGTCGTGGATGAGGGAAATCCTGTTCCTGTAGAAGGAAGGTTGCGTTATCGTGGCGTGGATATTTTTGATCTGGTGAAGGGGTTTCAGTCCGAGAATCGCTATGGCTTTGAGGAGACTGTTTTCCTCCTCCTCTTTGGGAAACTCCCCACGGCTCAGGAGCTTGAGACATTTACTCAACTCTTGAGACAGTATCGTCACCTCCCCGATGGTTTCAAAGAAAACATCATCCTCAAATCACCAAGTCGGGATATCATGAACCTTCTCACCCGTCAGGTGAGTGTCCTTTATGCCTATGATCCCAATCCGGATGATATTTCTCTTCCCAATGTTCTGGATCAGTGTTTGAGACTTCTTGCCCAGTTCCCTGCAATGGTCGTGTATGGCTACCATTCCAAGCGACACTATTATGAGCATGAAAGTCTCTATCTCCATCATCAGGATGAAACACTTTCCCATGTGGAGAATTTCCTCTCCCTTCTTCGCCCCAATCGCCAGTTTGATCCCATTGAGGCTCAGGTACTGGATCTCGCCTTTGTCCTTCATGCCGAGCATGGTGGTGGAAACAACTCCACCTTCACCCTTCATGTGGTTTCGTCGACAAACACTGACACCTACTCAGCCATTGTAGCGGCGTTGTGTTCACTAAAAGGTCCTCGCCACGGTGGAGCCAATGCCGAAGTTGTCAACATGATGGATGATGTAAAAAGAGAGGTAAAAGACTGGACAAACGAAAACCAGATCAAGGATTATATCCGTCGTTTGCTGAACAAAGAGGCATATGACCGTCGTGGACTTATCTACGGCATGGGGCATGCCGTCTATTCACTCTCCGACCCCCGAGCAGTAATCTTAAAGAAAAAAGCAGAAGAGCTTGCTCGTTATAAGGGAAGGGAAGAAGAGTTTCAGCTTTACAATCTCTTTGAGCATTTTTCCAAAGAGTTATTCAAGGAAAAAGCAAAAAACAAGATCATTTGTGCCAATGTGGATTTTTATGCTGGATTTGTTTACGATATGCTTGGGATTCCCAGAGAGCTCTACACACCAATTTTTGCCCTTTCTCGTATGGCCGGATGGACAGCTCACCGCTTGGAGGAACTCATCGCTGGGGGAAGAATCATCCGCCCTGCTTACAAGTGTATCGCCCCCCATCAGGAGTATGTCCCTCTTGCCAAGCGATAGATTGTATCTCACCCCACCTCAGAGAAAAGATGGCAGTTTTTTGAGCCATGAGCGTATCACCCCTACGTGAAGGTCTTTTTCCTCTTCGGATGGTGCCCACGCAGCAAATTCCTTGTCTGTGGCGGGATCATACGGACCGGGTTTCACCTCAAAGGTAATGCTTGGCTTGGTAGCGATAAGAGTATGCCAACATCCGGGCAGAATATCAACTACCTGAATCCGTTTGCCATCCATAAGCTTTCCATCAATAATCTCCCCTGTATCCTCGAAGATCACAACCCATACCCTCCCCTTCAGAAGGATAAAGGTTTCTGTCTTGGGTGGAGAAAGGTGTCTATGTGGTCGCACATAGGAAAAGGGCAACAGAGCATTGGCAAAGCGCTGAACTGTGTCTTCAAGATTGTGAAGATTGTGGTTTTGACGAAGTCGAGGCGAAGTTCTTGCCTTTTCCAAAAGAAGCTTCCCCTCTTGAGAGCCAAAGGTTTGAATCAGGTCTGGCATGACTACTCACTCACCGAGATATAAATATCAACGCGCCTATTATAGGCACGCCCCTCGGGAGTGGCATTGCTTTCAATAGGGTCATACTCTCCCCTTCCTGATGCCTTCATGATCGACGGATCAACCCCAAAATCGGCTAAAAATCTCACCACAGAACTTGCTCGTGCTGTAGAAAGCTCCCAATTGGTGGGATAAATCTTTGCCATTTCGGAAGCACGCGGGATCTGACTGTTGTCAGTATGCCCAATAACATCAATCTTGTAGCCCTCTTTGAGGTTTTTGATCATCATGGCAATCTTGCGAAGTGTTTCCTTACCTTCATCAAAATCAATCTCAGCACTCCCGGGTCGGAAAAAGAGATCACTGGAGAGCGAGATCTTAATCCCCTTCTGAGTTTCATCAATACGCACCTTTCGTGCCCGAAGCTCTGGTTTAAGCACCTCCATCATCTCTTTCATTGATATCGAAAGTTTTGATCCAACCTCTCGCGATGGAAGGGCTTCTACAGTATGTCCACCCTCTGCCAGTTTTCCTGATGAAAGTGTTTGCCCTCCCTCAAGAAAGCCAATATTCCCTGTAAAGGCAGAGAGAATAAGCTGAAGATCCGAAGTCTTCGCCTGTGGCGTCATATTAGCAATAAGGAACACAAAAAATGTGAGCAAGAGATTATTCATATCTCCAAAGGTTGTCATCCATGCGGGAGTACTATATCCCCCCGAAGGACACTTCTTTGCTCTTCCCATAGACTACTCCTTTGGTTCCTGTTTCACACGCTTGTCCGCAGGCACAAAGGAATTCAATCGCTCACGAAGAATCGTTGGGTTATCACCTGCCTGAATGGAGAGCACACCCTCCACCATGATCTCCTTCAAAAGCACTTCATACTGATTATAGAGAGCCAAACGAGATGCCCATGGAAGAAAGAGAAAGTTCGCCATGATAGCACCATAGAGGGTGGTGATAAGAGCCGTAGCCATGTTAGCACCAATAGAAGCCACATCCGTCATGTTTCTCAACATTGCCACGAGTCCCTGCAGAGTTCCAATCATACCAAAAGCAGGAGCAAAGTATGCCCAGTCATCAAGCATCTTTTTCCCTTGGGCATGACGCTTTTCCATCTGATCCAGTTCGTTGAACATAATATTCTTTACAATCTCAGGATCGGTACCATCAACAACGAGCTGAATAGCTTTTTTGAGAAAGGGGTCGGGAATCTCTGCAACATCATCTTCAAGAGAAAGCACACCCTCTCGTCGTGCCTTTTCAGCAAAGGTCACAAGCGTCTCCACCGTTGCTGCTGGGTCGATAGCTACTTTTTTTGTGGTGATACCAATAATTTTTGGCAAAAGTTTAATGCGTTCCATTGGTGTAGCAATAAGGAGTGCACCAAAAGATCCCAAAACTGTGGTAAAAACAGACATGAGGTCCCAGTAGATGAGAAGGTTTCCACCAGAACCCAAAAAGAATGAAAAAACAAGAAATGCACTACCACCAACCAGTCCTATAAGCCATGCTAATTCCATAGACTATGCCTCCTTTGAAAGTAAAATCCCCTCCGCAATCGCAGAAGAAAGAAACCGGCGAAACATGGACTGAATTTCCTCCGGTTTCTCCTTCACAATATAGCGATCGCCATTCATGAGGGTAATAACGGTATCAGGATGAGCTTCTATTGTTTCGATCTGAAAGTAGTTGATGTAAAGCTCGATATCATTGAGCCGAGTTACCTTAATCATTGCTTACCCTCATTATCGTTTCAGTGTCAGGATTTCACGGAGCATGTCATCGGAGGTGGTAACCACACGGGAGTTTGCCTGGAAGCCGCGCTCTGTCACAATCATGTCCGTAAACGTCTCAGAGAGATCCACATTACTCATTTCCAGTGCCCCTGCGTAGATCTTTCCACGACCTACTGTTCCAGGCGCTCCCACATTGGGCATACCAGAGTTGTTGGATTCAGAGTAGAGGCTCTCTCCCTCTTTCGTCAAACCAGATGGGTTAACAAATGCTGCCAAAGCCACCTGCCCCAGAATCCGGCGCTCTCCATTGGTGTAGGCACCCGTGATTGTCCCAGAATCGTCAATCTTGAAGCTTTCAAGATAGCCCATCTCATATCCATCCTGAAAGTAGGCATAGGTTGTTGTCGGTGCACTAAACTGGGTAATAGAATCCTTCACACTTCCAGCCTGACCGAGGTGAAGGTTCACCTGTTTCTGTTGCCCATTGGGAAGGGTGAAACTGAGAATAGCCTCAAGGTCGTTCTCATTGTCCGTAGTCGGATTGGCTCCAGCGGCTTCTCTGATAGACTGAAGAGTTCCCTTGTTGTCAAAGGTAACGATAAGTTCATTGTTTGTATCGACTTTTACTCCGCCAACATTGAGTGTAAGATTTGTTACAGCATCCTCAGGGGTTTGAGGTTCAAGGGTGGCTGTCATTCGCCACTGGTTGAGTCCCTCCTTACGGAAGTTGAGAATAAGCCGACGCTTTGTTCCATAGTCATCATAGATATCAATAGCTGTGGAATGGGTATTCTTGATACGTTCAGTCTCTGTAGCATTCGGCCCAAGAACAGGTGTATCAAAGTTAAGATTACTCTTGAAATTAACAACCGTGGTTGCTCGTGCTTCCAGTTTTTCCATCAAGGGAATACGGAGATCTTCAAGAGGGGCAGAGTGGTTGATGTAGCGTTCCCCGTTTGCTAAGGTTACAGCATTCCATCCCTGAACCTTAAGCCCATTGGGATTGACAAAATAGCCATCACGATCTATAAGAAAGTTTCCAGCACGAGTATAGAAGGTTCTATCGCCCTGATTAAGGACAAAGAAGCCTTCACCAGTAATGGCAAGATCGGTGTTCTTTCCTGTAGTCTGAATGCTTCCCTGGGTCATCAGGGTATCAATACTGGCAATAGTCATACCAAGTCCAACCTGTTTTGGGTTCATACCTCCCCGTTCATCGGTAGGCTTGGCCGCACCCGTGAGAGTTTGGGAGAGAATATCCTGAAAGGTCACTCTCCCTTTCTTGAACCCTGTCGTGTTAACGTTTGCCACATTGTTACCAATCACATCCATTCGAGTCTGGTGGTTCTGAAGACCAGAAACCGCAGAATACAATGATCTCATCATATGCCTACTCCTTGTATGTTTTTATTTGAGAGGTGAAGCAATTTCACTCACCTGTTCCAGGGAAATCTCCTCGTTGTTCACATTGAGGAAGGTTTCTCCCTTTTTGACCCGTATACTTTCAACAAGCCCCTGTGCCTGAGAACCATCACTTCGTTCATACAACACCCACTTGTTGACCAACCCAAGTGTTCTTGTGAAGGCAAGCTCTTTACTGAAGGTTTGCATGGTGTTGATCATTTCGTTGAGCTGTTTCAGAGAGGTAAGCTGGGTCATCTGGGTGATGAACTCCTTGTCCTCAAGAGGCTTGGTTGGATCCTGGTTTCGGAGTTGGGTTACCAGCAATTTCATAAAGTCTGCCTCAGAAAGAGAATTTTTGCTCCCCTGATTGAGTTCTTTGATTTGGGCATTAAAACCATCAACCTTGTAGTTGAGTTCCTGCAGTTCAGCGGGACTCATTTGGGTGTTTATCATCATACTTACCTCCTATACAATGTAGTTTACTGCATTACTCTCCCACAGAGAAGAAGATACCACCTCTTCTGTGGAAAGAACTCCCTCGACATTACCGAGAGAGGAAAACGAACTATCCATGTTGGACTGAGAGGAATCCCCTCTTTCAAACTGCCCAAGACTCACATCAAGCTGGCCAAGCTGAATCCCCACCTGCTGAAGCTGTCTCTGAAGTTCTCCAAGATTCTGATCAAAAAGAGCCTTAGCCTCAGGGGTAGAGACAACAATTTTCCCCTTCATTTGACCATCCTCAAGAACGATTTTCATATCCATTCTGCCTAGCTCTGGCGGAGTGAGTTGGAGACGCATCTCACTTTGCCCATCACGAAGTGTAATAAGGGCTTTGCCTGCCACCTGCTGGAGAAGATGTTCTACAGAAACACGGGCAAGAGAAGTGTGTTCTGGAAAAACCACCTTGACACCAACATCCTGTGCAAAACGAACCCCCATAGGAAGGGGACTTTCCTTCGTTTCGGTTTGTTTTTCGATATTTTTGATCAAATGATCGATAACACTACTGGCTACATCTGTCTTTTTAGCCACCGTGCTCGTTGAAAAAGAATTCGTCTGAGAAAAGCGTTTGTCAAGAACACGAAAGGTTGTGGACGATTTTTCCTCCACTTTGGGTTGATGCATTTCTTGTTGATGCAATCCCTCAAGAGAGATTTTCCCACTTTCACTTCCTTTGCTCTCCTCTTTGGCGTTGTCCTCTGCACTCTTTGGCTGCAAAGAAGGCTTTTGAACAAGGTTCGGCGACTGAAGGAGAGTGGCAAAGGCATCTTTCAACCAGAGAGAAAGTTCAAGAAGAAAATCATGGTTATTCTTCTTGCCGTTTTCCCATTGGAGCAAAAGCTGTTTCAGATCCTGGAGAGAGGCACTCGTCGTTTTTTGAGCAAAAGAGGGATTGATTACAGATGCCGTGAGGAATGAAAGAAGCTGACTTAAAAGCTTTTCCATGTTCTCTTTGGTTTGTTTCTCAGGATGGGCGATAAGATCATCAATCGTGTTCACAATATCCTGAAGGGACTTCTTTTCCTGTGGATCGGTATGCGATTGTCGTGAGTCTTTGGATACCTTGGTAAGTGTGGTAGCAAAATCACTTTCGGTTTTTTCAGGTTTTGAGAGAAGATTTGATACACCCTCCCTTCTGGAGAGAGAAAGGAGAGGATCTGGACGATCAAAAGCAACCTGAGGCTCAGAAGAAAACACCATTTTTGTTATGTTCATGGCGATACTCCTTTTGTGTCTTCTCCCTACTTTTCGGTTTTTTTTCAAAAACTTTGAGAGAAAAGCCACTCCTTTTGCACGAAAAAGAAAAGACACTCGATTGCTACCGCCTCAGAATCGATTAATAGGAAATACCATTCGATAAAGAGAGGCGTTTAACCTGTTGATAAATGTTTTTCAACCAATCTTCAGGAAAACGAGAGACAAGACCCTCAAGAAGGCGAGAGGCTTCTTGATAGTTTTCTTGCTGAACATAGAAGAGAGCAAGAGCAACACCCACAAAGAGAGGATCTTTTTTCTCCAAACGACGGAGAATAGTGTATTTCGAAAGATTGGTAGAATCAATACAACGCTGAAGACCTTCATAATTTCTGAGGGAAAGGAGGAATATCTCTTCTGTTTTTTGTTTTTGGTACTGCCAGAAATCATCGTTAAGGGGTGCTTCCTCATCAATACGAGCCAGAGCTGCAATGTAATCCTTGAGAAAAAAGTCTTTCTGAAATTCCAAAAGCAGTCGCTTTTCTTTTGAGAGAACAGGATTACGAAGGAGAAGCTCAAGGGATGAAACCCGTGTATCTTTTCCCCTCAACCAAAGCTCTGAAAACTGAAGAGAGGAATGATCGCGCATGGCAAGAGGAGTCGACGACTCCCAGAGGGGAGGATGCGAGCTCTCCCACACAATGAGATTGGAAACCGTTGTAGGAGAGAGATGAACACTCCTCAGGTCGTTTTGTACAGTGGGATTTTGCCAGAGTCGCTGCCAACCAGCCTCTGTTTGATCAAAGGGAACATCGCTCCCAAAGAGAACAAGGTATTCATTACAGAAAGCTAGCTTTGTATAAGAAAACTCACTCGAAAAGGTACGAAGAATAACCTGCAAATCACTTGTCAACAACCCATGAAGAGGAACCCACTGCGCCATTATGCCACCATCCTTGAGTCGAACATGGGCATTGTGGTAAAAATCACGTGTGTAGAGCACCCATGAATCACCTGAGGCAGGATGGGTGGCATCAGCAATGATGAGGTCATAGCGAGAGGAAGCACGGAGAAGATAGGTATACCCATCGTCAATAAGAATATTCCCACGATGTTTCTCAAGCACATTATGATTGAAGTTGGTGAAAAAACGGGCAGCATCAAGCACATCGGCACAAATTTCCACATTGGTTGCCACAACCCCCGGCACCTCCATAATACTTCCAAAGGTAATTCCCCCACCAAAGGCGATGACGAGAACATTAGTCGCAGATGGAAAAAACACAAAAGGCATATAACCCAAAAACCGAAAAACCCTTAGAGAGTTGTAGTCAGTGGGAACTTCGCCCACACCATTTATCTTGAGATGGAGAATACCCGATGGGTGTTGTGCCACACTCACTGTGCCATGGATACCTTCCTTGTAATAGAGAAGCGTACTCCCTTGAAATTCACGGGCTGCTTGTTGGCCAATCTTATCCTGCCATGGCAAAAGAAAGGAAACAAGAAATATCCCCACTCCCACACTGATAGCGAAGAGGCGTTTTCCCCGAGCCAAGGCAAGAATGCCGATAAGAGTACTCACCCATGCAAGAATGCGCAGCGTTCCCGATATCCCCCAAAGACCTATCATGAAAAAGGCAACAAGCCCTATCCCAATGACACTCCCCAGGGTATTCATGAAGCCAGCAAGAGCGGTATCGATGGCAAGGCTTTTCTTGTTCTCCTTATGAAAAAGGGCAAGAAAGGCAGGATAGAGAAAACCAAACGTAAGCACAGGCACACCAATGAGAAGCGTGGGAGAAAGAAAACGCAAAAGAAAGAATTGCACGAGGCTCCCACCTTTGAAGGGCACGAGAGTAGCATTCACACCCAGTGATAAAAGAGGAAAAGCAATATGCCACAAGCCAATAATAATTTCTCCCCATCCAATTACAGCCCAAAGCTTATCCTGAAGGAAGTGCTGGTAACGATGGTAGAAGAGAGAACCTACGGCAAGCCCAAGAATAAACACAGCCGTGATAACGCCATAGCAATATATGGTGTTGCCTGTAAAGTAGAGAAGTTGCCGGTTGTAGATGAGCTGATATCCAAGTGAAGTAAAACCCGATATCCCAAACAGAAGAAGCACCATTTTCCCCCCTTCGATGGCACCCTTGAATTCACGAGGGGGAAGAGAGGGAAACTCCCTTTCTAGAGTCCGAATGAGAAGCAAACACATACCAAAAAAGATGATGCCAACAGCAACAGAAATGATAAGAGAAAAACGGGCCCCCAAAATGGGGAGAAGAAAAAAATCAACGAGGAGAACAGAAAGCCCACTTGCAAGGGTATTCCAACCATAGAGAGAGGAGAGAGATTCATCGCCAAGGAATTCTCCCAAAATAGGAAGCCCCATCCCCCACGAAATGGCAGGAATAAAAACACTCCCAAATGCCCCAAAATAGACAAGAAAAAGCGGAAGACGCTGGAGAAAACTAAACCACGGGATAAAAAGAAGAGCCAGTACCATCACAGCTATCTGACTCAAGGCAAGCCAAAAGAGAGCCTTCCCTCGATGGGCAATTTTCCCCGCAGCAATGTTACCCACGGCATATCCAGCCATCCAGCCACCAACAACGAGGGAGATTCCCTTCAAAGTATTCCCCGTTATAAGGGCAAGTTCTCTCTGCCAAAGGGTTTGAAAAATGAGAGAAAATCCCCCTACAGCTGCATAGAAAGCCACAAGAAGCCGCGTCTGGTTGTTTTTTGGCATTGTTTTCCTACCCCAAAAGGTTTTCCCTTTCATTATAGGAGAAAAGAGCATATCTTTCAACCAAAAACCAAACATGCCAATTGTACCATGAAAACAAGCTACCCGTTTAAGAAAGAGAAAAGCAGAGAAGATGAAAAAAGCTGAATTTATTTTTCCTTCTGGAATGCCGATAGAAAAAAAAAAAAGAAAACGGAGCATGCATGCGAAAGATTGTTGTAGCCTTTCTTCTTTTTTTAGCGGGAACAACAGTCTGGGCGCAAAACGCCCGACTTGACCAGATTGCCTATTCCCTCTACAATCAGGGCAATGAAGCCTATGTTCGTAAGGATATGCAAACAGCCAAAAATTTCTATCTCCAGGTAATCAGGGGATACTCTCAATCAAAGTATATGCCGTATGCCCTTTTTATGTACAGTTATGCGGAAACAAGTTATCCAGCGATCCTGGATGCCCTTTCCTATCTCGTTCAAAACTACCCCGATTTCCCCTACTGGACAAATGCTGTAGAAAAACTGGGCGATCTGTACTATGTTATGGAGAACCATTCCGCTGCTATTGAAACCTATTCCCGTATCACTACCGACGAAGCTCTCTACAAACTGGGGCTTCTCTATCTTGCCAATGGCTTTCAGGACGAGGCAATTCGTTCTATTCAGAAACTTCTCATTCAGACTCGAAATCAGGACACTACCTATCGAGGGCTTCTCGTTCTTGTGAAAGCGTTAATGACAAAGGGTGATTATGCAGGGTGCTATCCGTATCTTCGGCGTGTAGTGTCTCTCCGCCCCTATGCCTATGACAATGGCCTCCGTGGATTGTACTATACAGGACTGTACTATGCCAGTGGGGAGGATGCCGAGAGTCAATCCTATGCCCTTTACCTCTTTGGGCTTTTACGGAAAATGTTTCCTCTCTCAGCAGAAGCCACGCTTGCAAGCCAGTATATCGCAAAACTCCAGTCAAAGAATGTAACACCAAAGGAACTGACTTGGGTAAGTACTGTCTATACCTCTCCATCATATGTTGCCATCCCTGATCCCGTTCGAGAACTTCCCCTCCCCCTTGCCAAAGAAGAAAAGGCTCAAACAAATATTGAGCAAACAATCGAAAGACAAGCTCAGGTAGTGAGAAGAGAAGTACAAGAATATGTTGTCCGTATCGGCGAATACAAGGATCTCAGCGTTGCCAATCTCATTGTGAATGATATTATCAAAGCAGGTCTTCGAGAGGCTTTGGGAGTATACTACCGTAACGATAGGTATGTAGTTGAGATTCGCGGCTATAAGAACGAGGAATCTGCCCGCGCCATTGCAACAAAGCTTGTCTCCCTAGGGTATACTGACACCGTGGTGGTTGAGGTTGCCCGCGTAGTCGGATACCAGTACCCCCAGTAGCCGAGATTTCATCACACTTTTTAAGAATAAAATCTTTTTTCCTTAAGACTCGCGCTGGAGAAAACTTGCAAAAACAAAAAAAATGTGCTATACTAATTTACTAAGGAAAAAGCTATGCAGGATTGTATTTTCTGTAAAATTGCCCAAGGAGAGATTCCTGCCGATATTGTCTATCAGAATGAGACAGTGGTAGCTTTTAAAGATATTAAGCCACAGGCACCGATTCATGTGCTCATTATACCACGCCAGCATATCCCCACTTGGAACGACAATGTGGATAGCGTGGTTGTAGATATGTGGAGAGCAGTGCGTGAGATTGCTGCCCAATTGGGTGTGGCCGAAAGTGGGTACCGCGTTGTTGCCAATTGTAACCGTGATGCGGGACAGGAGGTGTTCCACATTCATCTCCATCTTTTGGGAGGACGCTCTCTCAAGTGGCCACCGGGATAATCCGATAAAAAAGAAAATACTACAAAAGAGGTGATGATAGATGCTCATTGTTGAAGTGAAAGAGAACGAGTCCATTGAGACTGCACTCAAGCGCTTCAAGAAGGAAGTCGAGAAAGACGGAATTCTCACCGAAGAGAAGAAGCACCGTTTTTACGAAAAGCCTTCTGAAACCCGCAAGCGCAAGGCTTCTGCAATCGAACGCAAGATTGCAAAGAAAGTGCGCAAGATGCAGCAGATGAACCGTTACGTATAAGGAAAAGTCTATGGAAATGTTTGAGGATTTGCAGCGTCAGTATATCGATGCTCGCAAGAGTGGTGATAAGTTTGTATCCCAGGTTCTCAACCTTGTGATTTCCGATCTCAAGTATGAGAAGATTAACAAACAAAAGGAACTTGAGGATGCAGATGTGATTGCGTACCTTCGCAGAACGATCAAGAGTCGCAAAGAAATGCTTGAAGAGAGCGAAAAGGCTGGACGGCAAGATATTGCTGAACAGACCCGAGCTGAGATAGCCTTTCTTGAGAAGCTTCTTCCCCAAATGATGAGTCGTGATGAGCTAGTGGCTCTGGTCAAGGAGGTGAAGACAGCGCTTAGTGTTTCTTCTCCTTCAGACATGGGCAAGATGATGAAAGAAGTGATGAATCGTGTTGCTGGCCGAGCTGAGGGGAGTGAGATCAAGGAGATCGTCACTGCAGTGTTGAAGGGAGAATTGTAAAGCAAGTGGGGCTATCCGAAAGGATAGCCCCTTCTTTGTAAAATAGCAACAGGAGAGTCTCATGAAGATTTCTTTCACAAAGATGCATGCATTGGGAAATGACTATATTCTCATCGATGGCATTTGCTATCCCGAGGCTCTGAAGAGAGGGGGTGAGATCGCCCGTTTGTGGAGCGATCGCCACTTCGGCGTTGGCGGAGATGGGGTGATCTTTGCTGCCCCTTCAGAAAAGGGTGATATTATGATGCGCATGTTTAATGCAGACGGAAGTGAATCTGAGATGTGCGGAAACGGCATCCGCCAGCTCGCTCGATTTGTCTATGAGAAAAATATCGTACGCAAAACCCATCTTCGTATTGAAACACTAGCAGGCATGAAAGAAATCGAAATGGATATAAAAAACGGCGAATACAGGATCCGCGTTGATATGGGAGAACCAATCCTTGAACCTACAAAAATCCCCGCTCTCGTTGAGCCCTCTTCAGGAGGATTTGCCACGGTGCGCCTCTCCGTTGATGGGAAAGAGTTTGATTTTACCCTTGTATCAATGGGAAATCCACATGCCATCACCTATGTCGATAATGTGCAGGGTGTGAATGTGGCTCACTATGGACCTCTTGTAGAAAATATGACATCGGTTTTCCCACGAAGAACCAATGTGGAGTTTATTGAGGTTGTCTCTCGTCGGGAACTTCGTATGCGAGTATGGGAGCGTGGTGCAGGTGAAACCCTTGCCTGTGGAACAGGAGCATGTGCAAGCGTTGTGGCCAGTGTGCTCAATGGTCATACCGATCGCTCCGTTCGAGTGCATCTCCTTGGCGGTCCCCTTGACATAGAATGGGAAAGCACCACCAATCGGGTTATTATGAGGGGTGATGCCCAAACTGTCTTTGAGGGAGAGAAGGAAATTTAGTCAACCACCTGACAGAGGGTGAGTGTCTTATTCCCAAGGGTCATCTTGTAGCTTTTTTGAATGAAAAAGCGGGATTCAAGCCCTTCAATGACTTGCTTGTCAATGAGCAAGGGAATTGACAAATTTCGAGTGGATCTAAAAATGGTATCGATATGATCAAAAACCTCACCCTGCGGGAATAAAAGGGAGAAACCCTCTCCAAGAATATCCACACTCCCCATCCGAACTGTCTCTGCAAGAACAAGAGCGGAAGCACTGATCTTGATCTCCTGTTGTTCAGCGAACATGGCTATCTCTGAAAAAATACGCTGAGCAAATTCAATGGCGACAAGATTCTTATGTTCATAGAAATAGGGAAAACCAAAAAAGACAACGAGCCTGTTTGGCTCCCAGTAGGGGAAGCCATCATACTGATACACATAATCATTAGCAATTTTGGCAATATTCTGGAGAAAAACATAGTTTTGAAGAGTTGTCAACTGGGGAAGCCGCCACTCAATGGTAGTAACGGTGGCTGGTTTTTCAACCCCATAGGCTATTTCATTATCCTGAGAGAGTTTTTTCTGTAACTCCAATGAAAGCGAAGGAAGAAACCAAAGAATTTGTTTCTGGCTGTTTTTGAGACGGATGGCAAACTGCTGCCAGGAAAATGCCAGTGGGGCAAGGGTATTGGTATCCTTGATGGGGGGAGGAGGGGAAACCATAAGAGGATTCTGTGTAGCAAGCCAACGAGAAAGTTTTGAGACTCGAAACTTCCAGAAAACCCCTCGCATCCACTGTCGCACAACAAGCCAGAAGACAAGCCCACTACACCAAACCAGCAAGGCTCGAGAGTTTTTTTGGATACCCTCACTGCCCAGAAAAACCACAGCGGCAATAAGGGGAATTTCAAAACTATATTCAAAAAACCACGATGATTTGTGAATAGAGAAGGTATACTTCGGAGATTGGGAAAAAACGAACCGAAAAAGATCAAAAAAGATGAGATGAAGAGGGGAAAGAGCAGCAAGAAGCCACAAAGCACGCACTAAAGAGGCATCCCTAAAAATAACATGGTACACCGTCACCATCACGAGGGCAAGCCACTCAAGAGCAACCAACCACCAGAGTGTCCACCGCGAAAAAGCAGAAGGCTTTTTTACTACAATTGAACGCACAAGGTACCCAAGGGGAAGAAGGGAAAAGGCACCATAGATAATCCACACCACCATATCAACACGAAGAGAAAAGTTCTTCCATCCAAAAACAAGCAGAGATACAATGGCACCTTTGTAGATCAGGTAAATAAGAAAGAGTAGAATCTTCATTGTTTCCCCTTCATTTCATTTATCGACGAAAAAGGGGGTGAAACTTTATTCTCACCACGGATAGCGAGCCCTTTTTTCGCTCGCAAGAGGAATCTTTTGAAGATTTTTGCGTTCTTCCTGCTGAACAAGGTTGAGAATAGCCTCGGCGTTCTGATTCTGAGGAAGGGGTTGGTTGGTCTGGGGCTGGGATTGACTCTTGTTTTGCCGGGGTTTCTGATTCGGCTGCTGAGAAGATGACTGGGAATTGCTCTGATTCTGTTGATTTTGTTGCTGCCTCTGGAGAAAAAGAATGTTCTCAAGGGTATTGGAATAGAGGGAATGGTAAGGCTGAATACGAGAGAGAAGCTCTCGATAAACACTGAGGGCTTCTTCATTTTGCCCAGCAAGGGCAAGGGTGGTGCCAAGATCGTAGAGGGATTTTGTGGCGAGATCAGAGGATACCGCATTGGTAAGGGATGCAAATTGGGCAATTGCCTTATCGAATTCTTGTGTCTGGGCAAAGGAGCTTGCAAGATTGTAGCGAAGTTTCTGAGAACGAGGGTTTCTCACCACGGCTTTTTGAAAGGCATTTCTGGCATCCTCATACTGCCCCTTGAGGTAGAGTTTTGTCCCCCGAGAGGCATCGTTCCCATAGGAAGGAGAAGAGGTTATGCCAAGCACGAGAAGACAGAGAACAAGAGGACTCAGATTCCAGCGAGTTGGCCAAAGAATGGCGAGAAGCCAAAGAAGGAGCGCGGGAAGAAGAAAATACTGAAACTGTGCCTGGAGTGCCTCATAGCTTTGTTTCCCATAAGAGTTTTTCTTCAGGCTATTCAAAAAACCAAGGAGTCGATCGGTTTCTCTGCTGGTTAAAAGCACTCCATCCGTTTTTTTAACAATATCGCTGAGGGTATCTTTGCGCAGCCGGGAGATAACCTCTTTGCCATTCATGGTAAGGTAACCCGTTTTCTGTCCTGTTTCGTTATAAACAGGAACAAAAGCCCCCTCTAAAGAACCAATGCCAACAGCCACAATCTGCACACCAAGAGAACGAGCGTGATCTGCCGCCTTGAGGGGATGAAACTCCAAGTCTTCCCCATCAGAAAGGAGAAGAATCACACGATGGGAGAGGGTGTTCTTTTCAAAGAGAGTGAGGGCTTTTTCAATACCATCTTCAAGATTGGAGCCCTGGTCGCTCACCATCATGGGGTTGGCTTCCTGAAGCCAGAGGGAAAGAACCTCATAGTCAAAAGTGAGGGGGAAAACGGGGTATCCCTGCGAGGCAAACATAACAAGCCCCAGACGGTTGTTGCCTGTTCGTGCCATAAGATCAAAAACCACATCGCGAGCCTGTTGGAGGCGTGTGACACCTGGTGTGTCTTCACAGAGCATGCTCTGTGAAATATCGAGCACAATAACAATGTCCACCCCTTCTATCCTTTCCGTTCGTTGAATAAGCCCCCACCGAGGATCCAAAAGAACAAAGGAAAAGAGAGCCCCGCTCACACCCAAAAAAACAAGTTTGAGAAAACGATGAAAATCAAAGGTTGTGCCAAAGAAGAAGCTTGTTTGTTCTGGAGAAAAGGCAAGTGATCTCCATTTGTGCTTTCTCCAGTCAACAAACACAAAAAGCCCATACAAAAAAACAAAAGCCATGAAAATAAAGCCCGCCCAATGGAGTGCTCCAAAAACCATACTTTCCTCTTTGAATACTTCTGAAAATATTGTATCGCAAAGCTTCAAGAAAGTCAAAAGAGCGAATTGCTTCATAATAAATCTAGGCGAAATACAATCGTTGCCTCAAAATAAAAATCTACTCGAAAAAGAGGGAAAATAATTTTGCTTATACAATAGCAGGAGGAGAAAAGTGAGGTTAACGATGAAAGAGAGGAAAACCATATACAGGGTTATGGCAGAAAGGTATCAAAAAGCGAGCAAGAAAGAGAAGAGTAAGCTTGTAGATGAATTTGTTGATATTACAGCAATGAACAAAAGCTATGCAGCCAGCTTACTAAGGAAGCACGGTATCAAGTTAAGGAATATGAGCGCTTCAACAATAGACAGAGTTTTGAAAAAAGAAAGAAAGAAATGAGAAATAAAAAGGAAGCAAGGGACAAAACCAGGGACACTTTTAAAGCATCAAATACCTATAAGGACATTTGCTGATTGGAATGATAATAAGCCTGGATTCATGGAGATTGATTGAGTTAGTCATGATGGAGGAAGTAAACGTGGAGATTTTGCCAAAACCCTTGATATGACAGATATATCCAGTGGCTGGACAGGAACAAGGTCGGTTAAAAGTAAAGCCCATAAGTGGGTATTCGAGACAATTAAACAAGTAAGAAAAGATTTGCCGTTTGAGCTTCTTGGTATTGATTCAGACTCAGGAGGAGAATTCATAAATCACGCAGTGTATAACTATTGTGTAGAAGAAAAAATCACACTTACAAGAGGAAGAAGTTATAGGAAAAATGACAACTGTTATGTTTATAAGTCTAAGAGTTATAAGATATTATCTTTAGAATCCTTATCAGTAGATGTGAAATATGAATTTAATTCCGACAATCAAAGGCTTTATTCAGGTAATGATGGGGCAGTAATATTAGCTGAAGGTAAAATTAAGGAGGATTAATTCTTTCTCCCTAAAAACACACCTCCACATACAAACTCACACCCCACACATCTCCATAAAGCTTAAACTCAGAATAATCATCACCAAAGGAAAAGAAAAAACTTCCGCCAATGTTAATATTCTCTAAATTATACTCTACAGAGTTATTGAGCTTACCACTTAAGTCAGAAAGGCTTAAAATACAAAGGCTTGATGCTTCCCAGTTTTTAATCCCTATTGAGTAAAGCCTCATCATTCCATAATGTCTGGAAAACGAAGGAAAAGAATTTTTTGCCACAAAATTTGCAAGGTTGCCTAAGTTTAGCAAGCTAACTGGATTGTTTTTGTTATAATCATTTGCTATCTTTTTTGCTTCATCCTTAAAAATATTTATCTCTTCAATGGTTAAACCCCTATCGTTATAAAAGTATTCTATCATCAAGCCAAAGTTATCCGTAATAACGTTAAGCCCAACAAGGGCTTGTAATGTGTTTTTTAGCTCTTTTTCTTTAAGGTTGTATATATCCCCTACATAAGGATAATTCTCTTTCTCAAGAATATAATTGCTTTCTTTGCCAGTTAAACCCACATCAAGATAAAACACAAAGTTATCGGATATCCTTAAAGAGCCATAAACACCAAAATTAAAAACCTCTTTATAGATACAAGTTATTCCAAAGTCAAAAGTATCAAAACCTATAGAGTAAAATCCAGCATAAATTTCCTTTTGCCCTTCCGTAATAAGCCTTTTTACATCATCGTTATCTATAGATATTTCAGGAATGTAGTAAAATGAGAAATTGCCAAAATCCGAGTAGTATCCGCCACCGGCAAGGAAAAAGCCATTTTTGAACTGAAGTGAGTTTTCCCTGCCTTTGTTGTAATCCGGTAGATAGTTGTAAAGAAAATCTGATGGTGAAACCATAAAGCCTTTTCCCTTTAAGATTCTTTTTTTGCCCACATCAAGATAAAAATCATAAAGATTAAAGCTTATATTTGCTTCAAGAATGCTATTTGTAGTAAGGCTACTATCTTCAAGTGGAACTAACACAAGGTCAGAAAATTTTAGCTTTAATTTTTCAAGCTTGAACTTTGCTTCAAAAAGCATTTTTGCATTTCCACTTAAGCCACTTTTAAAGCCAAGAAAGTTGTCTTGATTTATCACATTTGTTTTTATGGCGAAATCCTCTTCATTTCTAACCAAAACTCTATACTCAAAATCTGCAAAAATACCACCAGAAATTAAAAAAAGCAAGATCAAATACAAAAACCTCATTTTACATCTCCATCAAAAAGTCAACATTGAAGTATTTGTCTGGAAATGATTTTTCCTCCATACTTAAAAATTCTATAACAGAATGACTATTTTCCTTTATAGAATCATATATGGTTATCTTTGAAATCCTTTCACTTCCACCAAGCATTTTAAGTTCAGAATAATAGGCAACCTTTAACTCTTTACCGCTTAGAGAGAAAAAATGTGCTTTAACTGGCAGAATATTTTCCTTGTCAACATAAAGTTTAATGGAATTGTATGTAGTCCCGACCTTTTTTGCCTTAAGTTTTAATACATAGCAAGTTATACCTTTAAATTTTTCCTCTCCCTCAATTTCGGCATCATAGTCAAGAGAAAATGCCGTTCTTGCAACATCTCCATTTGCGACATCACCCATAAGCCTTTGTGATGGAGAAAGTCTCACTGGCTTTGATGTGTTTGGAAAGATCATAACCACATCATTTTCAATCATAAGCATCTTCTTCCCCTTCCATTTTGCCGGCGAAGTGAAGTAAATCATAGACTTATTTCCCTTAATATAACCTTTCATTTCAAGGCATTCCTGCACTTCATTATTTTTGTAGGAACTTACCCTGATATTCATTAAAAATGAACCTTCTGGTCCTCTTTTGCTATCCACAATTTTTAAAATCTCTTCTGCATTTAATCCAAAAAGAGAAGTTGAAATAAAAATAAATATAAAAATTAATTTCTTCATAGACTAACTCCTTATAGCTTCTACTATTTCCATCTTTGCTGCCTTTCTTGCTGGAAAGATTGAAGCAATAATGCATGTTAAGATAAATGCAAGATAACACAAAAGAACATTAACAAAATCAGGTTTAATCATTGAGTAATATCCCTTTGCATTTCCCGGTGGTGGTGGAATGTAAATACCACCACTAAGATTAACTAATGATGCAACAGTATAACCCAAAATCACTCCGATAAACCCACCAATTATCCCGATAAGAGAACTTTCAAGCATAAATTGAAGTAGAATCTGTCTTCTCCTTGCTCCCATTGCCCTTACCATACCTATCTCAGAAATTCTTTCATAAACATTCATTGTCATTGTGTTGGCAATAGAAAAGATTATCACTCCCATTATGATTACAAAGAGAACTAAAAAGATTGTGTTATACATATCCTTTACCTGAAAGTAAAAAACTGCAATATCTTTCCAGCTTTTGAGTTCAAGGTCATTTTTTTTAGAAAATTCTATCAAATCCTTTTCGCTTTTTGTAGCATTTTCTGTATCCTTACACATTACAATAAGTCTATCAACACCATCTACACCTAAAAGATCTTGTGCCAGTTTCAAAGGTGAGATAAGAATAGTATTGTTGTATTCTTCTATCTGCATTCTGATGATGCCCTTTACAACAACATCTATTGCATTAAGGCCACCACCTTTCATCGGTGCCATCAAGGTAAGTGTATCACCAGTTTTAGCCTTAAGCTTTTTTGCCACACCCTCACCTATCATTACCTCAAAACTATCATCCTCAAAAAATGAACCTTCAACAATTTCACCAAAAGAATTGAGCTTTTCTTCTTCCTCTTTAAGCCCTCCCTTTCCAATAATGATGGTGCTTTTCTCTCCACTTGAAAGAACTCCGTTAAAAGAAATTTCAGGGGCAACAAAACTTACTTCAGTCGTTCTGTATATTTCTTTTAGCAAGCCTTTATAATTATCAATTAAATACCCAAAGGCAATATCTTCTTCCCTTTCTAAATAGCCCTTTTTATAAAGCTGAAAATGCCCAATTCCACTCCTTATCATACTCTCCCTTAATCCCCACATAGAGTAATTTATAAATCCATTAACTATACTTATTGCTATCATTCCTACAATGATAGAAAACATTGTAAGAATAGTTCTTGTTCCATTTCTAAAGATATTTCTTAATGCTATCTTTATGTTAAGCATAGACAATCTCCTTTACTTCTCCATCTAAGAGATGAATTATTTTTTTGCTTTGTTTTGCAATAGCCTCCGAGTGTGTGGAGAAAATGAAAGTTGTGTTTTTCTCCTCGTTTAGTTTGAGTAGCAAGTTTAAAATCATTTCTCCAGTCTTTGAATCAAGGTTTGCTGTTGGTTCATCGGCAAGCACCACTTCTGGCTCTGTAACAAGTGCCCTTGCTATAGCCACACGCTGCCTCTGTCCACCAGAAAGTTCGTCAGGCTTATGCTTAATGTGGTTTGCAAGCCCCACAGCCTCAATCAACTCAAGGATCTTTTCTTTATCCCTTTTCTTTTTTCCTATTATCAGGGGATATTCAACATTCTCGTATACATTAAGCACAGGTATAAGGTTAAAACTCTGGAAAATAAAGCCTATGGAGGAATTTCTGAAAAGTGATAATTCATCATCATTCATTTCCATTACATTAGCTCCATTGATGAATATTTCACCCTTCGTGGGTTTGTCAAGACAGCCTAAAAGGTGAAGAAGGGTTGATTTTCCTGCTCCACTTGGTCCCATTATACAGGCTATGTCACCCCTTTCAAATTCAAGACTTACATTCTTTAAGGCTAAAAGAGAAGTTTTACCAAGCTTATAAAATTTTTCTACATTTTTGGTTGTTATGATTGCCATGGTTACTCCTCAAATACTTTAATTCTTGCTTTTGCTTTCCTGTAGCTATCGTTTGTAATATGATTTTCATCGGCTATACTTACTGCCTTTTTCCAGAAAACTATAGCTTTATCAAGGTCTTTTTTGCTTTTTGCAAATTCTCCGAGGTCGTAATAAACCCTTACAGCTATAGTTGGGTGAATGTTTTCTTTTTTGTTCTCATAAAGATTCTGCAAAAATTTAAAATCACTTTCTGCAATATCTCCTACCTTGAAAAAGCCTGGAAAAGCAGCAAAGCATTGTGCCCTTAAGAATCTTACATACCAGTCATTTTCATCTTCAGCTACAATTGCATTGAAAAGTTTAATACAATTATCCGCATATTTTATTTTCTTCACGGGATTTTTGTCATCTCTCGATCCAAGAGCATAGCTCATAGCTAAATAAGCCTTCAGGAGCCTGTCTACATTTTTTTTCTCAAATTCTTTTAAGATTTCTACAGCCTTTAAACTTGCTTTCTCTACCGGTGGTTCTTGAATAGCAAGAGAAAGGTAAAGAATACCTTTTTTAATCTTTTCTTCCTCACTATTGCCAAGTTTTTTAATCTCATCATTTACTACAGAAACATTAGAATCAAAGTAAGAAGAAAAATTCATAATTTGTAGTCTATCAAGCGAAAAAGTAACACTGCACAAAATCATCATACATAAACTCAAAATCCACTTCATATACACCTCCTTTAAAATGGATAACTTACATCAAAATAAAATGCCAATTTGAAGTTTTTATCAAAACCAGCCTCAAGCCTTACTGGTAAAAAAACAGGGTTGTCAAAGAAAATCCTTAAACCCAATCCGGTGGCTATCGCATAGTTTTCAAACTCTTTTATCTTTTCAAAATCACTGAAAGCCTTTCCAGCATCAAGGAAAGCCGTCAATTCAAAAGTAGTATTTATCATAGAAAAAAGCCTTACACTATAAAATTGCCACCTCATTTCAAAATTTGCCTGAACAAGAGAAGTTCCAACAGAATCAGAATAATTTGCCCTCACTCCATCAATCCCTATAACGCTTACATTATAGAAGTAAGGGGTATTCATCTCCTCGGTTATAAAGATTAATCTTGTCGCAAAAGTAAAGTTTTCAAATAGACTCGCAAAAAATCTAGCGTCAATGCCAAATCTGTGATAACTAAACGAAAGGTATCTGTAGTTTAAATCAAGGTAATACCCCTTTGATGGTGAAAATATTTTATTTCTTCTTTCTAAAACAATACCGACCTCAGGATAATAGCTATCAAAAAGATAATTGTAAGAAACATCAAAATTCTTTCTGTATTCACCACCAAGATAAAAAGCAAAATCTGGATTTAAAAAGTAAAAAACATCCGATTTAATACCAGCACTCTGGATATTTACTTCTCTATCGTTTGAATAAATTGTTGTGTTTAAATTGCCTAAATCCCCCTTAATCTGGGTATTAAAGGATGGAAATAGTTTTGCAAATCTTAAAAGCTGTCTATTGTAGCCAAGTTCTAATCTATAAGCATCACCTTTGCCGAAAAGATTATCCATTCCAAATCCTCCATAGGCATTTCCACCATAAAATCTATAGAGAAATCCCTCTTCAACTTCGATGATTACATTTCTGTAATCATCGCTTCTGCTTGCTTGAGAAATATAAACCTTTGCATTGTAAAACCAGCCAGTGTTTTTAAGCCTTTCCTCTATGCGGCTTGCTAAATTTGAAAGTTCACTTTCGGTACATTCTTTTCCCTCTTTTAATTCCAGAGCAAGGTAAAGAATAACCGACGAATCCGTATAAGAATTTCCTGTGATTTTTATTTTGTTAACAATAAGCCCGTGGCCAAGATTTAATATTAACAAAAAAGAGATGATTTTAATAAAATGTTTCATATACAATTTCCTCTTTCTTTCTCCACCAGCTTTTTTATGCTTTCCATATACTCAAGATGATTTTTTAAAGCATCAAGCCCTGACTTTGTTATCCTGTAGCTTGACTTTGGCTTTCTATTTACAAACTGCTTTTTTACCTCAATATATCCAGCCTCTTCAAGTTTTCTAATCTGCACACTCAAATTACCATCAGTGGCATTCAATTCTGATTTCAAAAAGTTAAAATCTACCTCTTCGTACATTGCAAGTACTGTAAGTATAAAAAATCTAAGTTCATTTGTAAGGAGTTCATCAAGCTTATACTTATTTTCGTTTTTCATATAGACTCCATATTCCGGGTATTACCAAACCTAATATTGTACCAATATTGTAAACCAGGAAAAATTTTGTGGTATCGAAAGCAAGATATATTGAAGAAAGCAAAAAGGCTATAGCACCAGCTTTAAAAGAAATTCTTTCAGTAATAAGCCCTGAAACATACATTCCATTCGCTAAAGCAAACAGAATCAAAGGATAAATGGCTGTAGGTGGATAAAGTTTTAGCAAAGAAGGAAAAACATAAAAAATAAAAATAAGAAGCACTGTCCAGAATACCCAGAATTCAGCAAGCATTTTACCCCAAAAAGTTTTAAAATTTCTTCTGGAAATAATTATAATAATATAAGTAATCATCCCGGCATTTCCAATAACAATCATTCCAATCCACACTAGCATATTCGGAAAAAGTAGATTAAAAATATTATGTGCAAGCAAGGTTAGAACACCCCACCAGACAAAAACCTCTCCCCCAGAAAGGTTAAACCTTTCCTCTCTTTGCTCGACAATTTCTTTAAGCTTTTCGATAGTATTTCTTTCTGTCATATTTTTCTCCTTTAAAGTTCTTTTAAATATAGTATACTTTATTTTTTGAAGTTTGTCAAGTGATCGAATCGATTTAAAATAAATCTACTCGTTTAAAACTTACAAGACTATGTTAATTTCAGTAGATTTTGTTTTGAAGCAATGAAGCCAATTTTGAGTAGATTTTTATTTGACGCAATAGGAAGAGGATAGAAAACTTCTTCTTAAAACATGAGCCCTTCAAAATCAAAACTTGCTATTTTTCCCCGTTTTCTCTATAATTATAAATTGGGAGGTTTTCAATGGCAAAGGCAATTCTCCTCCTTGAAAATGGAGAATTTTTCATAGGCAAATCATTAGGTAAAGAAGGCGAAACAATGGGAGAGGTGGTTTTTAACACCTCAATGACAGGCTATCAAGAGATTCTCACCGATCCTTCTTATCGTGGGCAGATTGTAACCATGACCTATCCCGAGATTGGAAACTATGGTATCAACCGTTTTGCAGTAGAATCTGATAAAATTCAGGCTGCTGGTTTCGTTGTACGGCAAGCCTCAAAAATTGCCTCCAACTGGTCGAGTGAGATGACCCTTCAAGAGTATCTTCTCCGCAATCAGGTTGTGGGTATTGAAGGTATTGACACACGACGTCTCACCCGCATCCTCCGTATCAAAGGTGCCATGAATGGCATTATTTCTACGGTGGACTTTGATAGAGAAAGCCTCAAGAAAAAACTTGCCACCCTTCCCTCGATGGAAGGGCTTGACCTTGTGCCAGGGGTTACCATTGAGTCGCCCCGAGCATACAAGAGTTTTGTTGAGGGCCAACCCCACGTCGTCGCCATTCATGCTGGTATTAAAGAAAACATCCTCCGTCTCCTCTCTGCTCGAGGGGTGAATATTACTCTCGTGCCTGCCACCTTTTCAGCAAAAGAAATTCTCGCTCTCTCCCCTGATGGTGTCTTTGTTTCCAATGGACCGGGAGACCCCGCTGCTGTAACCTATGTAATCAAGACCATTCAAGAACTTATCGGTAAGGTACCGCTCTTTGGCATTTGTCTAGGCCATCAGATGCTTGGTCTTGCTCTGGGTGCAAAGACCTACAAACTCAAGTTTGGCCACCATGGTGGGAACCAGCCAGTGAAGAATCTTCTCACCGGAAGAGTGGAGATTTCTGCACAGAATCACGGATTTTCTATACGAGAGGATACCCTCCCACCCGAGGTAGAAATCACCCACATCAATCTCAATGACAACACGATTGAAGGCATTCGCCACAAGCGATACCCCGTGTTTTCTGTTCAATACCACCCTGAAGCCTCACCGGGTCCCCATGATTCTCACTACCTCTTCGATGAGTTTGTTCGCCTTTTGGGACGTTAAATGACTGGAGATCTTTCCCGTCAACCGCTTTCACGGCGAATGATGCCAAAAAAGCTTGAAGAATTTGTAGGGCAAAACCATCTTCTCGGGGAAAACGGCCCCATCCGTGCTATGATCCAGCACGGCAGAATCCACTCTCTCATCTTCTATGGCCCACCAGCCTGTGGCAAGACAACGCTTGCCGAGCTTCTCTCAAAGCTACTCGAGTATCCTTTTGTACGTGTGCACGCCTCAGTAGTATCCAACGAAGAGATCAAAACCATTCTGGATCAGGCTCATTCCCCCAGTCTCACTACAACCCCAACGGTCGTTTTTGTTGATGAAATCCACCGTCTCACCAAACCAAAACAGGATCTCTTCCTCGCCAGTATGGAAGAGGGGGATATTGTCCTGATTGGTGCCACAACCGAAAATCCCTACTTTGTTCTCCAACCTGCCCTTCGTTCCCGTCTTTTTATCTATGAACTCAAACCCCACACGAGAGAGGAACTCCGCACCATCCTTCATCGGGCATTTGAACGAGACGAATTCCTCCAAAAAATGAAAGTAGAACTCACCCCCAATGCCGAAGAATATCTTCTCTCCGTTTCGCAGGATGCCCGTATTATGCTCAACACACTTGAAATGGCTATCCTCACCCTTCCCCTTCAGGAAAACCCCACCATTACCCAAGAGCACCTTGAAGCCATTGCTCGCAAGCCCGATACAGCCTACAGCGAGGACATGCACTACGATGTGATTTCTGCCTTCATCAAATCGGTGCGCGGAAGCGATCCTGATGCCGCTCTCTACTACCTTGCGTGGATGATTGAATCAGGGGAAGATCCTCTTTTCATTGCTAGAAGGCTTGTGATTCTTGCTGCAGAGGACATAGGACTCGCCTACCCTGAGGCTCTCCCGATTGCAACGGCTTGTTATGATGCCGTCAACAACATAGGTCTTCCAGAAGCTCGTATCATTCTCTCAGAAACAACGATTCTCCTTGCCACGGTACCAAAGAGCAACAGTGCCTATCTTGCCATTGATCGAGCCCTTGAGCATATCCGATCGGAAAAACCACAGGGAGTTCCTCAACACCTCCGAGAGTCCCATTTTGTTGGAGCAAAATCGTTGGGCAGGGGAATCGGCTACAAGTATCCCCACGACTACCCCAACCACTATGTTCATCAAAGCTATACCCTCAAGCCCGTTCATTTCTATGATGCGGGTGAACTGGGGTTTGAGCAACGCCTCAAAAACTGGATGGATCGCCTCCATGGAAAGCCAAATACAGGAGAAAAGAAATGAGCTCTTTTATCTTTCTTGGAACGGGAACATCAAACGGTGTCCCCATGATAGGCTGCAATTGCGAGGTGTGTACCTCTCTCGACCCACGAGACAAACACCTTCGCTGCAGTGGGTACTACACAACACAAAATGACACAAGAATTCTCATTGACATTGGCCCCGACTTTCGACAACAGGCACTCGCCAACCACATCACCCACATTGATGGCATCCTCATCACCCACTCACACTACGATCATATTGGAGGACTCGACGAGGTGAGACAGATCAATTTCATCATGCGAAAGCCCGTGGATGTCTACGGAAACGCCGAGGCAATACGAGACATCGAGTCCCGTTTTCAGTACATTTTTCACCCAACCCAAATTGGAGGGGGCATCCCTCAGATTGTCCTCCACACAATCGATGATTCCCCCTTTACCATCAACAACACCACCATCGCCCCACTTCTTGTCCAGCACGGTGTTCTCTCAATCCTCGGATATCGGATAGAAGATTTCGCCTACATTACTGATGCAAGCGCCATTCCCCAATCCACCGTGGAAAAAATCCGCCACATCGATACCCTCGTGGTAAATGCCCTTCGCTACAAACCCCACAGCACCCACTTCAACCTTGATCAGGCACTCGAGTTCATTGCCCTTGTGCAACCCCGACGAGCCTACCTCATTCACATGACCGACGCCTTTCTCTATGCCAGAGACTCACAGAAGCTCCCCCCTGGGGTATTTTTCGCCTACGATAACCTCACCCTTAACTGGTAATCAGTACATCACCTTTACCGACAAAAACACACTCAGAGAAGAAAAATCCTCATCCCAAAGCGATTTTCCCTGTTCATACTGAAGCCATCCAGAAAAGACAACATTCTGATAGAGATTTCGGGTATAGGAAAACGAATACCGTTGTGGTTTGTCCTGAAAATCAGTATCAGGATAGTCAAAATCCCACATTCCCACGAGCGAAAAAGCATCAAGAACCGTAGGAAGAAAACTCACCTGCAGCATGGCATAATGATGAGAAAAAAATGGATAAAGCGGGTGGGTCATCTTCTCCACCAGAGAAAGGTTGGAAAGCATCGCTGTGTTGAAGGTATACTCACATCGCAGTATCCATCGATCAAGGGAGTAATCACAGCCTACCATGCCGTGAAGAAAATTTCCATTCGTGCTCGTAGAAAAATGGGAGAGAAATTCGCCATACCAAGTCAACCCAAGATCGCCCTTGAAGGAAATTCCTCCCTTCCACTCGTTTTTACCCGTATTCCAAAAGGCAGCCCCTGTAAAGTACCATTCCCCTACCTCTATGCCCCCTCGAGCGGCCAAACTCGAATTTGTCCAATCAGAGGAGAGAAGCCCCAAGGCTTCTCCAAACCCATTCTCCCCCACGGAAAACCGAACCCGAACTGCATCAACACCACGTCGCGAGAAACTTCCCTCACTCCTTTCAAGGGTGCTAAAAAAATCCAAAGGAGAAAACACAACCCCTTCCCCCCATCGTACCAGCTGTCTTCCGATGAAAATATCCCCCCAAGAGGGTTTTATCCGTACCAAAAACTTCCGTACATCGATAGAAAACATGCTCTCCCTGCCCGATGACCAGAAGAGCAAGCCACTTGTGGTGTTGGTGAGAACTCCTCCCCATTGGTTGATATCAACAAGAGCATCAAACTGCCCATACTCCGTATCCGTATTGACAACTTGAATTCTCCACAGGATTTGCGAACCATACGAATGATTGGTGTTTCCACCCCCCTGCAATAAGAAATACCCTCCCCCTCCCTGCACACTTCCTCGGATATCAAGCCCTCCATCAGCCCATACCACAGCCGAAAGAATAAACAACACCCACCAAAACATGCTATCGCTCCAAATAGCGACGGGTAAAAATATCCTTCTGGAGCGGCACATCAAAGCTTGCATCCTCGATAATCACCACTGTCTTTGTGCCTGCCTTAAGCTTATCTGAAACAACACTCCTCGTAGCATAAGCTTTTCCATCAAAGAATTTCAAATCACCCGACTCCAGTACCTTGAGCAGTTTGCCACTTGATGCATACCGTTCCTCTCGAAGGGGTACAAAATACTCCTTGTCAACCCACATCTTTCTCTGATAATAACTCACCTCCTTCACCTTTGCCGTGAGAATCACAACATAGCATGCTCTCCCCTCGTAGGTTTCTTCTTGGTCAAGCTTGATGGTATACTTTTCATAAATCTCATCAGCCTCAAGAGCATCCTCATAGGAAATATCACTGCCCATCATACCCTGCTTGAGAAGATGCCCAGAAATAAGAAATGTATTGTTCTCTTCGGCATCGTACACCCACATTTGTTTTCCAAGCTTGAGATAACGAGTGTGTTTGTCTTCCTTGTTCAAAAATTCCACATACGAACGAGCACTTCCCTCCGTCCACGATTTCAGCCGTTTCACACGAACTGGTTGATTAGGAAGATAAATTTCCATACGCATGGTGAGAACAGCTGTGGTAAAGTTGAGATTACTATCCACCTTCCTCAGAATCTCCTCTCCTGTAAGAGAAAAAAATAGAGAAGAGAAAAACAGCAAACAAATACCCATCTTCTCTTTCATCATTACCTCCTAAATACTCCGTATAGCATCAACAGCCTTCATTTTTGCCGCATGACGAGAAGGGATGAGACTCATAATGGCAGACACCATAATTCCAAGAAACATAGAACCCACAATGCTCCCCGCACTTATCATCCACTTGACCACATTGTCCATAGGAAAATTCATATTCTGAAGTGATGAGGAAAAATCCAAACCATAGATAGCAAGCGGAATATTGATAAGTGTCCCCACCACTACACCAGCAACACTTCCTATCCCCCCAAGTATCGTCCCCTCAAGAGTAAAGAGAAAAAGAATCTCTCTCTTTTTCAACCCCATCGATTTCAGTATGCCGATCTCTCTTCTCCTTTCCAGAACAATCATCATCATAATATTGGTAATAATAAACGCCCCAAGGAGGGTAATAACCACATAGAGCAAACTGTAGATACTCATTGCCTGCTCAAGCATACCCACAAACCCTCCTGCTGACTTCCAGTCAACAGCCCTGAGGTAAGCGAACTCCTCCCTTTCTTTCAATTTTTTCTCGATGGACGCTGCCACATAAGGGGCTTCTTGATAGCGCTTCAGCATAATGAGAATCTCCTGAACCCCACCAGAAGTCTTGAGCACCTCCTTGGCATCGTCAATACCGAGGAAAAAGAGATTTTCATCCAGCATGTTGAGCCCTGTTTCAAATATTCCCACAACCAAAAACCGCGGAATATGAATACCCAAATCTGCCCCCGAAAGCATGAGCGAAAAACTATCCCCTACCTTGAGTTCCAGCGTTTCTGCCATTTTCTTTCCGACGATAACCTCTCGCAACTTTTTCTCGTTTTGTTGTTGCACCCTCCCCGAAAGATACCTTCCCTCCACGATAGCCCTATCCAGCATGAGAAGAGATTTTTCCTTCTCCACATCCCCACCTATACCCAAGGCTGCCTTGTTGTTCCCCTTGTACTGAAGAAGCACAGGAAACTTGATGCGTTCTGTGATGAGGGTGATCTTCTCTGTCATTTTGGGATCACTCTCAAGAAAAGCAACCACCTCTTCAGGGTTATACACAAGATACTGAATAGGCATAGTGCTAATATTCTTGAAGTATTCCTCTTCTACGATACGGATATGTCCCGTATCATTTTTCGTTGAATTTTTCATAATATTTTCCACAAGACCATCAACAAGCCCCTGCAAAACCACAACCATCATGAGCGAAAGCCCTACTGAGAGGATAGCAAGAAGCGACCTTCGTCTATTGCGCTGAATATTTCTCAGAGCCATTTTGAGTAACGGCAACATACCTTCCTCCTACACAAACCTTAGACACTCTGTCACCTGCAATCGAGAAGCATAACGAGCGGGGAAATATGTTGAGACAAACGAAACCAAAACCCCAAAGCCAAAACTCAACAGAAAAGCCACAATATTCCACTCCCCATAAAGTGTGCCCCAGATGGGCATCCCAATATCAGAGGCTCTCATCCCGCTGTACATCTCGGCAAAATTTATCCCCGAATAAATAACCCAGACATCAACAACAAGCCCCAAAACCATCCCTGCTAACCCTCCAATAATCCCTATAACAATCCCCTCAAGAAGAAAAAGCCTTCGTATCTCTTTTGGCTTAAACCCCATTGCCATCAAAACCCCTATCTCTTTTATCCTCTCATACACAGACATAAGAATAGTGTTCACAATCCCTACCGCTGCAATAAGCAAAATGAGAAAGGTAATGATATAGGTAGTTGCCTTCTTCTGCTGCATGAGAAGCAAAAAATCCCCATAAATATCCATAAAAGAAGAAACCTTATATTCGGGAAGCTTCTCCTGAAGCGAGCGAGCAATTGTCTCTACCCGTTTGGTATAGGATGGAATGCTCTCCCCCTTCGGCCAGCGAACCTTGATATGAAGGGAGGTCACACTCCCCTCAAGATCAAGAAGCTTCTCCGCCCCCCTATAGGTGAGAAAAAGCGATGCCTCATTGATACTGGGCACGGTAGTAGAGATGAGCCCCTTCACCACAAAGTCCAAAGCATTGTGCGTTTAATACTTGGTCTGTGCCATAATGGTTATCGTCTCTCCCACCTGAACACCCAACTCCCGAGCAAGATCAATCCCAATGAGCGCCTCATCCTCCCCACTCTCAGAAAAAAAGCCCCCCTCTTTCAAACTCGACTTGATTTCAAAAACCTTCTCATCACGCTCTGGTGAAATCACGGTACCAACAATATACTTCGATTTACCATAGTAAACAAGCTCCCCGAGAAACTGCGTACGAGGAGCCACACCCTCTATATCAGGAAAACCCTCGGCAAGCCTTGTTATCTTCTCCTCGTCCCTTATACTCTTCTTGAGAGGGTAGGCTTTTTGGTTTTCGTAATACTCCTTCGAAACCACCACAAGAGAACTATCAGAATATTTCACAAGACCTTCCACCACCATCCTATCAATGCCAACAAAGAGCGAATCAAAAAAGATGTAAAACATCAATCCCACAGCCATAGTAATAACGGTAAGAAAAGTACGCCTCTTGTGTCGGAAAACATTGCGAATCGCCATTTTTACCAGCATAGACTACCTCCTCTCATCAGAGGCTATTTGCCCATCTTTGAGAATAATAATTCTTCTGGCATGCTTTTCCACCCTCGGATCGTGGGTTGAAAAGAGAAAGGTGGTTTTCTCATGCTCATTCATTTGCCGCATAATCTCGATGATTTCCTCCGCTGTAGCAGAATCAAGATTCGCTGTAGGCTCATCAGCAAGCACCAAAAGAGGGCGTTTCACCAAAGCCCTTGCAATAGCAACCCGTTGCTCCTGCCCACCAGAAAGTTCTCGAGGATAACGATTCTCCATTCCCCCGAGCCCCACCCTCTCAATAAGTTCACGAGCCCGTTTCGTTCGCTCGCTTGGTGAAAGCGACTTGTCCGCCACAAGAGGCAACTCCACATTCTCAAGCACAGACAAAACAGGAATCAAATTGTACGATTGAAAAATAAAACCAATGTTTTCCTTGCGATAGTCGGAGAGTTCATTCTCATCCAGATTGTGCAGAGGTGTTCCATTGTAAATAATCTCTCCAGATGTTGGCGTATCAAGACATCCAATAAGGTTAAGCAGAGTGGTTTTCCCACTCCCCGAGGGACCCATAATGGAAACAAACTCCCCCTTCTCAATAGTCAGGGTAACATTTTTGAGGGCAACCACATCCAACGCACCCTTTTTGTATACCTTTGTGATATTCTTCATTTCAACACAGGTTGACATACATTCCTCCTTTGGGGCTTTCGTTACCCCCTCTATTATACCCCCCCAGAAAAAAAGTCAATAGACAAGAAGATAAACCAGAAAATAAAGACCCCATTTTTGCTTATAAGTAAACCAAAAATAGAAAAAGTTGACAAAAAAGAAAGAATCCTGTATACTGCTTTCGGAGGCAACGCATGATTCATACACTCGAATCAATTGTCTTTGAGCGCAATCTCACAGAGGAAGAATCACTCAACTTACTCAACTTGCCAGATGAAGAAATCCTCTCTCTCGCTGCCCTTGCCTTTCGAGTTCAACGAAAGTATAGTCCTGAGTATCATGTTTGCTCGATTACGAATGCCAAATCAGGCCAATGTAAACAAAACTGTAGCTACTGTGCACAATCAGCGTTTCATAAAACAAACATTTCATCGTATCCCCTCGTTTCAGAAGAAAACCTCCTCAAGCAAGCAGAAGAGGTCTACAGAACAGGAGTTCGTCATTTTGGGATAGTAACAAGTGGGTATGGATTTCTTCACCCAAATGAGGAGTTTGATACAATCCTTCATGCTATTGAACGACTTCGAGAGAGATTTCCCGATATGGAAATATGTGCCTCTCTGGGGGTCTTGAGTGAAGAAACCGCTCGAATGCTCGTGGAATCTGGCATCAGAGAGTATAACCACAACCTTCAGGTTCACCCTCAGCGGTATGCAGAACTGGTGGCCACAACACACACCATTGAAGATCGACTTCAAACACTTTCCTTTTTGCGAAAGTATCCCATCCGCATTTGCTCGGGATGTATTCTCGGCTTAGGTGAAACAATGGAAGACCGCATACAACTTGCTCTGTTGTTACGTAAAATGGGGGTAGACATTATCCCCATCAATGTGCTTATTCCTATTCAGGGAACTCGCATGGAAAAAAGACCCGTTCCCTCTGTTCGTGAGGTGCTTTTCACAGTAAGTGTTTATCGTCTTATTCTCCGAGACAAGGTAATAAAACTGGCTGCTGGAAGAGAAACACTCATGAAAGATTTTCAGGGACTTCTTCTTCTCTCTGGTGCCAATGGATTTTTGACAGGAGGCTATCTCACAACAAGAGGACGGTCAAGAGAAGAGGATGAAAGGTTTTTAGAGGAACTCTTTTCAATCGCACACCCATCCCAACAGTAAAAATAACCCACCCTTACAAGAAACTTTTGCTGTCCCCTTTCACATCCTTTTCTTGTTTACACTAAGCCTTTCCCCACGGCCTGAGAAAACTGAGACAACGCAAGATCGAAAAGAACGCTTTCTTGGCAAGCTTTTTGCCAACCAAAGATTAAATCTGAAGTAAAAATTTACTATCAACTCAAGTCTATTATTGATCCAGAATTAAATTTTTTATTCAAGATAATATCTAAAATCTTGTCTGCAATCTCATCCGGAGAATAAACCTTTTTTCTTTTAAAAATCTTCACCAATATAAAATCCCATATTCTAGAAAAAATATTCTTTGACTTAAGATGCTCCTCTCTCATAGAAGTTTCCATAGCTGGTGGATAAAAAGAAATTGATTTTACATTGGACTTATACTCAACAGCAATATATTTAGTTAGATTATCAAGTGCTGCTTTAGAAGTTGAATAACAAACCCAGTTTTTAATAGGTACTACCGCAGACTTGCTTGAAATATTAACTATAAACTTTTCAGATTTTGAAAAGATACTATACTTTAAAAAGCCTATGGTTAAATATAATGCTGCAATAAAATTTGTTTTAAAATTATTCATAAACTCTTCTGGTTTTATGTCTATCAATGGTTTCAGTGGAGATATTATCGCGGCATTGTTTATAAGATAAAAATTATTTATTTTTTTTAAAATTTGATCCTGAAAAATCTTAATTAAAGTTTGCTCAACACATTCTAAATCTGTAATATCTATTTCTATATATTTAAGTAAAACATTATTCTTTAAAGATAAATCCTCTATTTCTTTATTCTTATGCCTTGAAAAGCAAACTATATAGCTATCTCCCTTTAGTATAAGTTTTTTGACAATTGAAAACCCTAATCCCTTTGATGCACCTGTGACTATAAAAAAATCCATATCATTCTCGTACTATATAACTAAAAAATTGTCAATAATCCTAATTGCTTCATAATAAATCTACTCGAAATACAATCGTTGCCTCAAAATAAAAATCTACTCGAAAAAAATAGAAAACAATCCTGCTAATACCATGGCAGGAGGAGAAAAGTGAGGTTAACGATGAAAGAGAGGAAACCCATATACAGGGTTATGGCAGAAAGGTATCAAAAAGCGAGCAAGAAGGAGAGGAGGTAAGATTTTAGATGAATTTGTTGATATTACAGCAATGAACAAAAGCTATGCTGCCACCTTACTAAGGAAGCACGGTATCAAGTTAAGGAATATGAGCGCTTCAACAATAGACAGAGTTTTGAAATAAAGAAAGAAAGAAATGAGAAATAAAAGGGAAGCAAGGGACAAAACCAGGGACACTTTTAAAGCATCAAATACCTATAAGGACATTTGCTGGTTGGAATGATAATAAGCCTGGATTTATGGAGATTGATTGAGTTAGTCATGATGGAGAAAGTAAACGTGGAGATTTTGCCAAAACCCTTGATATGACAGATATATACAGTGGCTAGACAGGAACAAGGTCGGTTAAAAGTAAAGCCCATAAGTGGGTATTCGAGGCAATTTATGGTTATTTACGCTTATACTCTAATCATTTTCAGCCAGTCATGAAATTGGTTGAAAAAGTGAGAATTGGAAGCAAGGTAAGAAAAAAGTATGACAATCCTAAAACTCCATGCCAAAAACTCATAGATTGTCCTTTTCTTCCAAAAGAAAGAAAGAAACTAATAGAGGAACATAAAAGGCTAAATCTCTTTGAGTTGAAAAGGGAGATCACAAAATGCCAGAATATGTTATTACAGATTCAAAAACAAAAAAGCAAAGGTGTAAAACCTACAAGACTATGTTAATTTCAAGTAGATTTTGTTTTGAAACAATGAAGCCAATTTTAAGTAGATTTTTATTTGACGCAATAGGGTTAAAAATCTCTAATTTCCTATTCCCTACAACACTCCCTATGCCAAAACCTCCTGTTATTTTATGGCATCTCATACTATGGATAAATCAGCTAAAGTCTTTCCATGGTTAAAAAACTGAGAAAAGGTGATAGCATAGGAAATTGCCAATTTCTCTCCTTTGCTTTATAATAAAACCTAAAGATATGCAAGGAGATACACAATGACAGAAAATCAGACCCCTCTGAGCGATGAGCGACAGAGTCGTCTTCTCAAGCTGGAAACATGGCGTCAGCTTGGCGTAAACCCTTACCCCAACCGTTATAATCGACAGGATCTCTCTGAAAATATTAAAAAACGTTTTGTAGAAGAAGGGGAAAAGGAATTTTCCGTAAAGGCAGCGGGTCGTATCGTTCTCTTGCGAGATTTTGGGAAGGCAACCTTCGCCACCCTGCGCGATCCACAGGGCAATATTCAAATCTACGCACGAAAAGACATACTCGGCGATGACCTCTACCAAAGATTCAAACTCCTTGATGTGGGTGATATCATTGGAGTAGAAGGAGATGTTTTCCGCACTCACAAAGGCGAAATCACCATTCTTGTAAAAAACTTTGTCCTCCTTGCCAAGGCACTCCTCGGACTTCCTGAAAAGTTTCATGGCCTCACCGATGTAGAAGTGCGCTACCGCCAACGTTATCTCGATCTCATTGTCAACGAAAAAGTCAAACAAGACTTCATGATCCGATTCAAGATGATTCAATATATCCGCAGATTCTTAGAAAACCGAGGCTTCATCGAAGTGGAAACCCCTATGATGCAAACTATCCCCGGCGGGGCTTCTGCACGACCCTTTATCACCCATCACAACGCTTTGGACATTGACCTCTACCTGCGAATCGCCCCGGAACTCTTCCTCAAGCGACTTATTGTCGGTGGTTTTGACAAGGTATTTGAGCTAAACCGAAACTTTCGTAACGAAGGCATTGATACCCGTCACAACCCCGAGTTCACCATGCTGGAACTCTACCAGGCATACGCAGACTACTCCACCATGATGGAAATCTTTGAAACCCTCATGAAAGAACTTGCCATTCATCTCAAAGGTTCCACACGATTCACCTACCAAGGAAAAGAGGTTGATTTTGGCAACTGGAAGAAACTCCGTTATGTCGACGCCCTCAAAGAGTATGCCGGTGTCGATGTATCCAAAGTCACCACTCGACAGGACGCCGTTGCTGTGGCTCATCAGGGGGGCATAACCGAGATTGACAACTACATGGGAAAATGGGAGATTATGAACCTCATTTTTGAAGAAAAGGTGGAACCAAATCTCATTGATCCTGTAATCATCTATGAGTATCCATCGGAAATCTCCCCCCTTGCCAAATACAAAGAAGACGATCCAGAATTTGTAGAGCGATTTGAGCCCTACGCCTTTGGACGAGAACTTGGCAACGCCTTTTCTGAGCTCAATGATCCCTTCGTCCAAAAGGAACGCTTCCTTGAGCAGGTGAAACGAAAGAGTCAAGGTGATGATGAGGCAATGTACATGGACGAAGACTATGTGGTAGCCCTCGAGTACGGCATGCCTCCAACAGGAGGAATGGGAATTGGCATTGACAGACTTGCCATGATTTTCATCGACACCAATTCCATTCGTGATACGATTCTTTTCCCAACGATGAAACCACTTGCAAAAGATTAAGGAAAGGCTATGATTGATCACAAGGAAGTTATTCAACGCTGCTATGATCGCTATCCAAACACAATCAAAAAGGTGCGAGAAATCCTCAAACGCCCGCTTACCTTAACGGAAAAGATCCTCTACAACCATCTCTTTGATCCCTCCCAGATTCAGACATACGAACGAGGAAAATCCTATGCAGAGTTTCAACCCGATAGAGTAGCTATGCAGGATGCTACAGCACAGATGGCACTCCTTCAGTTCATTCATGCCAACAAGGAAACCTCCGTCGTTCCCGCCTCCATTCATTGTGACCATCTTGTTCTGGCTCGAGACAACGCCGACGTTGACCTCAAAAGAGCCCTTTCTGAAAATCAGGAGGTCTACGATTTTCTTCGCTCCATGGCTCTCCGCTACAACATGAACTTCTGGGAACCCGGAGCAGGCATTATTCATCAGATCGTTCTCGAAAACTATGCCTTCCCCGGTGGCATGATGATCGGGACAGACTCACACACCCCTAACGCTGGGGGACTTGGCATGATGGGAGTAGGGGTTGGTGGTTCCGATGCTGTTGATGTCATGGTTGGAATCCCCTGGGAACTCAAATGGCCAAAAATCATCGGAGTAAAACTCACAGGAAAACTCCAAGGATGGACAAGCCCCAAGGATGTCATTCTTGCCCTTTTGGGCAAACTCACCGTGAAGGGTGGCACAGGGTGTGTAATGGAGTACTTTGGACCTGGTGCCCGCACCCTTTCAGCAACTGGCAAGGCAACCATCTGTAACATGGGGGCAGAACTGGGAGCCACATCCTCTGTCTTCCCCTATGATGAAAAAATGGCAGAATACCTTGCTGTTACAGGCAGGGAAGAGATTGCCTCCATGGCTCAACGTATTGCACCCTACCTCACCATGGACGAAGAAGTAGAACAAAACCCCGAAAAATACTATGATCAGGTCATAGAAATCAACCTCTCCGAACTCGAACCCCACCTGAATGGCCCCTTTACCCCTGATCTTGCTCACCCCATATCCACAATGAAGGCAACCCTTCAGAAGGAAAACTACCCCGTAAAGGTAAGTGCTGGGCTCATCGGAAGCTGCACCAATTCAAGCTATGAAGACTTCTCCCGTGCAGCATCCCTCCTTCGTGAAGCTCTTGCTCAGGGAATTCAGCCCAAGGCAAAACTCTATCTCAACCCTGGCTCTGATCAAATCCGCGCCACACTGGAGCGAGATGGCATTCTTGACATTTTCCGAAAGGCAGGAGCCGTTATCTTCTCCAATACTTGTGGACCCTGTATCGGCATGTGGGATCGTTACGATATGCCTGCCAACACCCCCAACACCATTGTGACCACATTCAACCGCAACTTCGCCAAGCGTGCCGATGGCAACCCCAATACCCACGCCTTTGTGGCAAGCCCAGAGATGGTGGTGGCGCTCAGCCTTGCTGGCCGTCTCGACTTTGATCCCCGAACAGACACACTCACAACAATCGAAGGCAAAACCGTGAAGCTTCCTGAGCCAGAGGGAAAAGAACTTCCCGAAAGTTTCTCCCGAGATACAAAAATAGGTCTTCTTCCTCCCGCGGATAATCCCAAGAGTATCCGTATCATTGTTTCTCCTACCAGCGAACGACTCCAACTTTTGGATCGTTTCTCACCATGGAGCGGAAAGGACTTTACAGACTGCCGTGTTCTCATAAAGGTAAGCGGAAAATGTACCACAGACCACATCTCCATGGCTGGTCCATGGCTCAAATATCGTGGGCATCTTGACAAAATTTCGGACAATCTCCTCCTCGGTGCCACCAACGCCTTCACAGGAGAGGTTGGCAAGGTAAAGAATCTCCTCACGGGCGAATACCAGACCCCTGCTCAGGTAGCCCGAGCCTACAAATCCTCTCATATTCCTTGGGTAATTATCGGGGACAGAAACTATGGAGAGGGAAGCAGCCGAGAACACGCCGCCATGGAACCCCGCTACCTCGGATGTGTAGCTGTTATTGCAAGAAGTTTTGCCCGCATTCATGAAACCAACCTCAAGAAGCAGGGAATCCTTGCTCTCACCTTTGCAGATGAAAACGACTATGAGAGCATTCGCGAAGATGACACCCTTCTTATTCCCGCATCCCAGCTCACCCCAGGCGAATCCCTCTTGATCACCATTGTCCACAGCGATGGGACACAAAAGACCATTACCTGTAACCACAGCTACAACGAAACCCAGATAGAATGGTTCAAAGCAGGAAGTGCTTTGAATCGTATCACCCAACAGAGGGCGTAAAATGAAGGGAAGTATCATCATCCTTGACTTCGGTTCTCAATACACCCAGCTCATTGCGCGACGCATCCGTGAAATGGGTGTCTTCTCAGAGATCTATCCCTACAACCTTGATATAACTACCCTCAAATCCATGGAGCCAGCAGGCATTGTCCTCTCTGGTGGTCCATCAAGCGTTTCTGATCCGAACGCCCCCATGATTTATCCAGAGATCTATGATCTTGGTATTCCCATACTGGGAATATGCTATGGCATGCAACTCACAGCTCATCTTTTGGGAGGAAAGGTAGAGAAAAGCATCCATCGAGAGTATGGCAAGGCTCACCTCGATCTGGTGAAGAAAGACTCGCCGCTCTTCCATGGTGTGCGCCATAACTCTGTCATCTGGATGAGCCACGGAGATTCTGTTCTCCTCCTTCCGCCGGGATTTGAACTTGTGGCAAAAAGCCTGGATGGAGCCATTACTGCTATTCAGAATAGAGAAAAATCAATTTACTGCGTCCAATTTCACCCAGAGGTTATCCATACAGAAGATGGGAGAATACTTCTTGAAAATTTTGTCCGCACCGTTGCCAAGGCATCAGCAAACTGGACAATGGAAAACTTTGTGGACAAAACCATTGAAGAACTTCGTTCTCGCTGTAAGGGGAAAAAGGTTGTGCTAGGTGTAAGCGGTGGGGTAGACTCAACCACCCTTGCCGTTCTTGCCCACAGAGCTTTGGGAAAAGATCTCAAGGCCATCTTTGTAAACAACGGCCTTCTCCGTTATCAGGAAGCAGAAGAGGTTCTTGCCAACCTTCGAGAGAGATTGGGGCTTACTGTGGAGTATATTGATGCCACAGATCGATTTTTGAATGCTCTCAAGGGTGTTGTTGACCCTGAGCAAAAGCGCAAAATCATCGGCAAGGTTTTTGTTGATGTTTTCTATCATGGACTTTCAGACTTCGACTACCTTATTCAGGGAACCCTCTACCCTGATGTTATCGAATCCAATGCCGTCAAAGGCCCCTCGCAAACCATCAAAACCCACCACAATCGGGTAAAAGAGGTAGAGGAACTAGAAAAACAAGGCAAGATTATTGAACCGTTCAAGTTTCTTTTTAAGGATGAGGTGCGAGAGGTTGCTCGAATTCTTGGGATACCAGAGGATATTTTAGGACGGCACCCCTTTCCAGGACCTGGACTTGCTGTTCGTATTCTGGGGGAAATTACCCCCGAAAAGCTCGATATTTTACGAAAGGCAGATCATATCTTCATTCAAGAACTCAAAAATGCCTCCTACTATGACAAGGTTTGGCAGGCGTTCGCCGTTTTCCTCCCTGTACGAAGTGTTGGTGTCATGGGGGATGAACGCTCCTACGGGCATGTCATCGCCCTTCGAAGTGTAACAAGCTCGGATGGTATGACCGCAGAATGGGGGAGAATTCCCTTTGAAATTCTCGAACGTGTATCACAACGCATCGTGCGTGAAATTCCCGGTGTGAATCGTGTTGTTTATGATATTACCTCAAAACCACCCGCTACTATTGAATGGGAGTAAATGAAAAACCCAAAAGGAGGGTTGTATGCCAAAAGGATATGCTCTTGTGCTGGGGGGCGGTGGTGCCAAAGGGGCATACCATATAGGAGTATGGAAAGCCCTCAGAGAAAACAACATCCGTATCGAAGCTATTTTTGGCACCTCTGTTGGGGCTATCAATGCCTGTCTCATAGGGCAGGGAGACTACTTTCAGGCTGAACAACTTTGGGCAAACCTCACCATTACAGATATTCTTGATCTACCATCAGAAATACTCCAGGATGGGCGAGTGATGATTACGCCCAAAACTCTTCCTCTCGTACGAGAATTTCTCAAAAAAACAGTTCAGAATGGAGGCCTCAATACCCAACCGCTGAAACAGCTGATTGATCGCTATCTGAACGAGGCTCAACTCCGAAAATCCGGGCTTGATATAGGGCTTGTAAGTCTTCAACTCGATACACTTTCCCCGCTCAAGGCTTTTTTGCATGAAACCCCTCCGGGAAGCTGGGCAAATTACATCCTCGCCAGTGCCGCATTCCCCGGTTTCAAAAGCCCCAAGATAGGAAAAAGCTCCTTTGTGGATGGTGGACTTTACAACAACATCCCCCACGAGTTGGCTCGCCAACGTGGCTACCGCCGCATCATTGTGGTAGACAACTCAGGTATAGGCAATAATCGCCCACCAGATATTGCCGGCACACAAACCATCTACATCAAAAATACTATGAATTTCGGCGGAGAGTTCGACTTTGTTCCGGAGATTCTCCGAAAATGGTTGAAGCTGGGATACTACGATGCTCTCCATGTCTTGGGACAAATTGACGGTCAAATCTTCTTCTACAAAAAGAATCCCTCCGCTCTTCACAAACTCGAGAGGCTTTTTACCAACCGTCTCTTTCTTCAGGAGATAGAAAAACTCTTTCAGAGAGAAAAAATCCCCTTTTCAGCCAACGAATGGCAGCAAGAAATACGCAAACATCTACCGGATCGCTATGCCTTGCTCCCCTCCCTTGCTGAAGCTCTCATGGAGTATGCTGCCTTTTCGTTTGATATTCCACGCCTCTTCCTCTATGAATGGAATGATTGGGTAATCACCATCAAAAAGCATCTCTTTCAATGGAATGGAAAGAAGAGTGCAGGATCACTTCTTCGAAATGTACTGGAAAAAAAGAACACCACCCTTGCCCTTGATGTGCTCAAGACTCTTTTTCTTGTGCAGGATGGCTTGATCTCATAAGCTCATCATAGAGTTCGCGAATGGTTTTTTTCAAACGAGGGTGAACATACTCTGGCTCAATATCAAGCAAGGGACGTAGAACAAACCAACGATTGTGAAGATCAGGGTGAGGAATAACGAGATGCTCCGTTTCGATGATCTCATCTCCATAAAAAAGAATATCAAGATCAATGGTTCTCGGCCCCCATCGAACAAGCCGCTTTCTGCCCAATGATTGCTCAAGAGAGAGGAGGTTCTCCAGAAAGGTAGAGGGTGTCATTGCAGTCTCAAAACGCACCACCATATTGAGAAAGTCGGGTTGAGGCACTCCACCGTAGGGTTTTGTCCGATAGACATGAGAAAAGGTATGCTCTGTTCCAAAATCACAGAGAGATCTCATTGCTTGTCGGAGAAACTTCTTGCGATCCCCCTGATTTGAACCCAAGGCAACAAAGACCTTTGCCATTCCTACCTCTCATGGAGATCAATATCCAGCAGGGGAACGGAGAATTGCTCGATAATCCAAGCCCCCAGTGGAGCTGTAATTACAATAGCAGCAACAGAAAGCGCAAGAATTACCTCTCCATGAGGAACACCATAGGCAAGAGGAACACTCCCCAAGACAGCCTGAACCGTAGCCTTGGGAAGATAGGAAAAAACGCAGAAAAGCCTTTCTTTCCATGAAATCTTTGCCGCACTCGTTGCAAGAAGAACCCCAAGAGAACGAAAAACAAGCCCACCAAAGATAACCAACACCCCTCCCACACCGAGAGAAAGAAGATTTCGCACATCCACATCCATACCCACAAGCACAAAGAGCACAATCTCAGCTGGCACCCACAGCACATTCATTTTCCGTGCAACCTCATGAGCCACTCGAGGGGCACGTTCCACGAGAACAAATCCCACCATGACAATAGCCACCAGAGAAGAGGCGTGAATAATATCCCCTACCTGAGTTATCATAAGCGCCATCATAAAAATAATCAAAGCCTTTTCTGTTGCTCGAATATTTGTATAGCGTTTTTCAAAAAAAGCTGAGAGAATAAGCCCCGCAACAATCCCAACAACAACACCCCCTATAATCCCCCAAGGGAGAAGCCAAAAAATGTTCTCTATACTCCCTGATTTTCCATTAATAAGAGAAAGAAGAATCGAAAACAGTGTTACAGCCAGCACATTATCAAGCGATGAGGCCACCAATACCATTGTGGGAACGTCGTTTTTTTTTTCCCACACCACTCTGTTTAAGTTGAAGCATAGCTGGCACCACCACAGCGAGAGAAACAGCAGAAAGAATAGGAGAAGCAAGAAAACTCACACCCCATTCCCAGCCAAAAAAATAATGCAAAAGAAGCGCTATACCCCCCATTTCACAGAGGGCTGGAATCCATGCCATGAGAAAAGCTGTAAGCCCATGTCGATTCAGAGCCTCTCTTTGAATACCTAAACCACCACGAAGCAAAATAATCACAAGGGCAAGAGATTTGAGAAAAGGCTCTAATTGACGAAGAAGATCCAGCGTAGCAGAAGCTACTCCTTGAGAAAAATAAGGCTGACGAAACAGTATCCCCAAAAGAATACCCCAAAAAAGCATGCCAATAGCGGCTGGAACATGGATTTTTTTGAAAAGCCTTCCAAATCCCCATCCGCCTACCATGATAAGAATAACAAGGATATTGAATCTCATACCACTCCTCCAAAAAATAGAAAAAGCGCCTCCGGGGAAATATCCCCAGAGGCAAAAGCACTTCAATTCTCTTTAAGGATCCAGAAATCAAGGCCTGAAATCTTTGCACCCTTTTTGAGGGTAATCTTCTTCTCCGTCAAGAGATTGAGAAGGGGCTTGTTTTCCAGGACAGGAATAAAGACCTCTTCCTTCTCGCTTGAAAAGTTGATAATCACCCATGAGGTGTAAGTTCCATCAGTACGCTTGTACACAAGAATATTGGGATTGTTCGAAGGAACTATCTCCAGCTTGTCAGAGCGAAACTCACTGTTATTCTTACGTATATGAACAAGCGTTCGATACAGAGACAGAAGAGAGTTCTTATTTTTGAGTTGGTCTTGGATATTAACATTTTTCTTCTTCTCAGGCATAGAAAACCATGGCTTACCACTAGTGAAACCAAAGTTGCGTTTGCTATCACCATTCCAGGGAAGTGGCATACGTTTGTACTTGTCATCGGGCATATTGGGCTGAGCAAGACCAATCTCCTCCCCATAGTAGATAAATGGGGTACCCGTAGAAGTCAAAAGACACACAGCTGCAAGACGGGCATAGTTTTCGTTGTTCTGCAGTTGATTCATAGCACGGTAGTGGTCATGATTAGCAAGAAAGGGTGCATAAAAATCAACCGGAGCATTGTAGCGATTCTGATTCATATAGACACGAATAATAGCATCCTTATCTCCCGAGAGAAAAGCTCCAGCACGATCAAAATCAAAACAGAGGTCCATAATCCCATTGGTGGAGTAATAACGAGAAACAACCTTGATGTCTGCCCATACTTCACCAACCAGCACAGCATTGGAGTTGATACTCTTCACATAGCGATTGAAATCCTCGAACCAGGCAAGCGTTTCTTCGGTATCAGCCTGTCCTGTTCCTGGGCCTGTTTCTATGAGATAGCGAATAGCATCCAATCGAAAACCATCGACCCCTTTGTCCAGCCAAAACTTGGTAAATTTATAAACCTCTTCTTTTACCTTTTCACTGCGATGATTAAGATCGGGCATGCCACCCCAAAAAGCCGCATAGTAGTACTCACCCCGTGCGCTGTTACGAATCCAAACATCCCATTTGCTTCCCCCGCCCCAGGGTCGTCCCCAACCATTTTCGGTAACATCCTTTTTCCAGATGTAAAAGTCATTATACTGTGTATCTTTCTTCGCAGAACTGAGAAACCACATATGCTGGGATGATGTATGATTCAGCACAAGATCAATAATCACCTTCACCCCTCGTTTATGAGCCTCCTCAATAAGCTTCTCAAAATCCTCCATGGTACCATACTGGGGATTCACCGAGGTATAATCCAACACATCATAACCATGATACGAAGGGGATGGCTGAATAGGCATAAGCCAGATGGCATTGACTCCCAAATTCGTAAGATAATCAAGCTTCATGGCAACCCCATTCAAGTCTCCTATGCCATCTCCGTTCGAATCATAAAAACTACGCACAAAAATCTCATAAAATACAGCATCTTTCCACCATGGTCGAGCAAACAGCACCCCAACGGCAAACCACAATACCATAAACCAAAGGAAAAATCGTCTTCTCATACAAACTCCTCTCAAAAATACATAACCCTATTATAAAGGAAGGATTCTCTCCTATCAAATAAATAGCGGGGAAGCTCCTTTGTTCTAACAAATTTTTCTCTTTTTAGACAAGGGTAGGCTCAAAAACACTTTCGGGAAAAGAATTTGCTTTTTTTCACTTTTTTCGCTAAGATAACGATAAGGAGAGGATATGTCGGTACTCATTTCACTCATCATCTTTGGATTTTCCGCCTATCTTTTTCTCATCACTATGCGAAGACTCCATCAGATTGAAAACGGTGTCATCGACACCAAACTCAAAAAGGAGATGGAGGCTCTCCTCGTTGAATTCAACGCTGCCGCAACACGAAACATTACTATGCTCGAAGACAAGATTCAAGAACTCCAATCCCTGATCCAGAAGGCAAACCAAAAGATTATCCAACTTGATGAAAAGATCGAACGAGCTCAAAAACCCATCGTTATCGAAAAGGTTGTGGAAAAACCCGCTCCCTCCCCACGAAACACACCCCCTCAAAAAGAGGAAAGCCTTTTTGCATCTTCTCCTTCCACACCAAAAGAAAAGACACTCTCACGCCAGGAACAGTTGAAACAGTACCTTCGTGAAGGGAAAAGTCGAGAAGACCTCCTCAAAATGGGCTTTGTCGAAAACGAAATCAATCTTGTTGAATTTCTCTCAAAAAAAGAATCATAAAGGAGGATAGAGTATGCCAACATTCCAATCTGCAAAGGATGGTGACAGGATCATTCTCAAAGTAACTGGAGAGATGGATGCTCACACAGCCCCCCAGTTAGACAAAGCCCTTAAGGATGCCATTGCACAGAGTGCAAAAGTGATCCTCGATGTCAGCCAAATGACCTACATTGCCACCGCTGCCCTCGGTGTTCTCATGGCAAACCACAATACTGTAAAAACAAAAGGGGGAAAGATCGTCATCTGCGGCATGCAGGAAAAGATCAAAAAAGTCTTTGATACCATGGGATTTTCCAAGGTTTTCTCTGTGGTGAGTTCTCTTGACGAAGCCAAAAAACTGCTTTAAAAAGAAGCTCAAATGAAACAAACATTGTCATTAAAAATTGAAGCCTCTTTAGAACAACTAAAAAAAATCCGCCAAGAGCTTTCTTCTTTCTTTGAACAGTGGAAGGCAAATGAAAACGATGTCTTTACCCTCTTGCTGATGGTGGATGAGATCGTCACCAATATCATTAGGTATGGGTATGAGAACAAGAAAGGGGAAATTAGCCTTGATGTTCATTATACAGACCACACCGCTGAGATCACAATTGAGGACAGTGCTCCCCCCTTCAACCCCCTTGAATACCCTCCTGTAGACATTGAAAAACACCTCAACGAAGGAAAAACCCACGGTTTAGGCATCCATGTACTCCGAACCTATGCAGATAGCTGCGAGTACCAAAAAACAAAGAACGGAAACCGACTCATCATACGCAAAGTTATGCACTAACAGTGAGAAAGAAGAAGCTCTTTGGCAACAATCACAAGCCTTTTTGCCATATCATCAGGGAGAAAAAACGGCTTGCTCACCAAAGAAAAGGTAAGTTCATTGTTATAGGTACTCACACCGAGAACCGTTTCAGAGGGGAGCCCCTGAGCAATGGGACCATAAATCCTTTTTACAAAGGGATGAAAGAGTGGATGATCCAACACCCCAACATTGGTAAGCGAAAGATCATAATCCCCTCGTGTATCAAAACGACGTCGTTTTTTAAAACCCCTCTGAAGAGCCTTCTCAAGATCCCTCTCCGCACGGTAATGGTAGTAGAGAAAATCCGTAATCTCCCACTGAAGCTGCAATTCCCTCTTGAAGAGGACACACCTCTGCCAAAAATCCCTCGACTGAGAAAAGTCTACCGATGTTCGAAGAGTACCATTCAAAAGCCCATAAAAATCCTCAGGAACATGATAACGTTTTCTCAGGTTCACGGGAGAAAGAACTGTTCGCACAGGATGACGATGGTTTATCCCCAGTTCAAAGAAAGCCTGTAAAAAAGCCACTGCAATCGCCGAATGAACAGAGGTACGGTGCGCACGGGCTGCCTCCAGAAGAGCCCGAGTCTCTGAAGGAGAGAGCGTTTCAACAAAAAGAGAATAAGACAGCCTCTCAGGCCATAGCGGTTCAGAGAAACCTTGCACCCAGTTAGAGAATCTCTCAAAAAAACCTTGCTGAGAGGCCTCATAGGTTTTTTCCCATTGAGGGTTGTAATGGGAAGCAAAAAACTCCTTCCAATCCCACGATGGAGGAGGTGGCGGAATTTTTCCCTGAAGAAGAGCAAAAAGAGAGCGAAGCCAAACCACAGCCCCTATACCATCCACAAGGGCATGATCAAAGTGAACAAAGAGAAAAAAACCTTCCGGGGTATCATAGGCAAAGAGACGAACAAGAGGAGCATAAGGATCATCAAACGGAGAAGCAACTTCCCTTGCCATTTCCTCCCAGCAATTCGCCACCTGTTTGAAAAACAGAGGAATAGTTTTCACCCCTTCTGTTGTCACCAGTGCACGCTGGGGAGCACGCAGCACCACCCTTGCCCGTGAGAGGGGCAAAAACTCTGGAATCCCATCCAGAGCACGACGAAGTTCTTGCTCGGAAAATGGTTGAGTACATTCAACTGCCATTCCAAAATTGATAGGAAGCGGGTTGTACTCTCTCCTTGCTGAACTATAGATCCACTCCTCCATAGTCCAAAGCTCTCGCTGCATAACCACTCCTTTCATCAAGCCCTCGCATTTCCCCCTCATCATAAGGAATCAAAGAAAAAAAAGCAACCCAACCCGACCAAAAATTTGGTTGGCAAACTTGCCAGCTACCTCCTTTCAACTCTTCCTGCTATTTTTCTGTTTCAGCTGAACTCTTTTTGTTGTCATGACAACAAAACACCAACCACCAGCCAAACTCTCAACAAAAATTTGCAAAAATTTCCTTTTCCAACTACAATTGAAGAGAAAATGAAAAGAAAAAAGGGAGGCACTATGAGCACATTCAAAAAGTTATGGTTCTTCTTTATTTTTTCTCTTGCCATTATAAGTGGTATCATTGTCCTTTTTCCCCATCAATGGTTGTATTTTTTTGCTCTGTTTGTAGGTATTCTTGGTGTGGGAACCACCTACCTTTATGTGGCAGGCACAACACGTTCTTTGATTTCACACGACTTTTTTGTTGTATCAGCACTGGGTATTGCAGGATGGCTCATAGGGATCATCTATGAAATGTTTCTCTTTGTTCAAGGTTCACCCTATGATTTTCTCTATCCTCTCACTTTTATTGCCTCTCTCTGGTTATCCATTTGGTTTCTTTTTTCTCTTTTGTTTCTCTCTCGAAAGATGCGTCTCCCATGGCTAGTTGCCCTTATCTGGATACTCTCAGTAGGGGGATTCATTTTTCTCTTGTCAAAATTTTCCTCCCTTGTCCTCCCCTTGTGGAAAACTATCTCAACAAAATCAACCTTCTGGTGGTTAATTGCCTCTCTTGAAGGCGTCATTCTCTTAAGCCTTTTTTTCAGCATTGTCTTCCGATACAAAATAATCTCCTCCCTATACACTGCCATTGTTCTCTGGCTCCTTTTCCGCGCTTTGGGCAACCTCTTCTGGATAGGCATTCTCCATGGTGGGGAAAAGGCATCCATCTGGTTTCAGTATCTCGTTACCCTCGAGTGGCTGGGACTCCTCTTTGGGCTTGATGGCGTTATCTATGGTGGAATACACTATCCCCTCCACAAAGTGAACCGGGAGCTCCATATTATCAATGAAGAAAGAATGCTTTCCCTTCGATTGGACAGAGTAACACGAACCTTGAATGCCGATGCCTTTCAGGATCTTCTCCACTATGAAGTGCTTCGACAGAAGAGACAGCGATCAGAACTCTCCCTGCTAGCCATTGAGGCGAGAATAGAACTTCCTGCCCTTGTCTCATATACCTGCTCGGACAATGTTCTCAGTCTCCTTGCCTCATCCTTGCGTGCCAATCTCCGTGCCCATGATGTGATCTCCCACTGGGGGAATGGGGTCTTTGTCATTCTTTTAATGGACACGGACATGGTGGGTGCCTGCACGGTGGGGAAAAAGATCCGCGATGTTGTTGCTATGAGCGAGTATCTTTGTGGAAAGGACTCTGCCACCATCAAGCTCTGGATGGGTGTAGCCATCTACATGGAAGGAATGACAGGAGAGAATTTTCTCTCCCTTGCCTTTGCCAATCTGGGAAGAGCGAAAGAGACAAATTCAAGCGATGTTGTTTCTGAGTACATCTTCGACTACCCCGCAAACCCTCAGCAGGAGAGCAAAGGAAAGAATTAGTAGGGTATTTCAAAGGGTTCTTTGGGAGGCATAACAGGGCTAGAAACAGGAAAACCCTCTCCTCCCAAATAGCGAAGGGGCTTCCCCTCAAGAGAGAAATACACCCCACGAATATTGTCAAACTGACAAGCGGTGAGCACAATCTGGTAAATCTGAAGCTTATATCCCTGTACGCCATAGGCATTGTAGGCAAAATCCTCACTGAGATCAATATGAGCATACGATTGTTCAACCCACACTCGTCTGAGTTTGGTATCAGGAGGAATAAGATTGAGATCCTCACTGTCTCGAGTAGAAAAAAGAGCAAGCAGTGTTGCCTGAAGAAGAGCAGGAGTATTGGAAAGTGTGACCGTATGAGGAACAAGCCGAACACCATTCTCCAGCTGTCGGGCAAGATAGATCTTCACTGTTTTTGTCTTTGCCTCCGGGGACTGGGCCGTTTTTAGCGATGGTTCACCAGAAGAAGGCTTGACGGATTGAACAAACTTGCCATCCTTTTCCAGCACAAGGTTTCCCGAGAGAATGAGCACCAGTGCCAAAAGGGCACCTGTTAAAATCCAAAGAATAGGCAGATAACGAGAGGATTTCCGCCTTCGTCGGGAGCGCTTGCTTTTCTCTGCTGCCATACTACTTGTGACACTCTGCTTCCTTCTGAAGAATGAGATTAAAGAGATCCTGAGGAGTCTTCACCTGTTTGAGAGCCTGAACAATGTCCGTTTTCTCATAAATTTCAACAATAATACGAAGAATTTCCAGTTGCTGCTGAGGACTGTACTCATCCGATGTCAATACAGCAAGAAAGAGATTGGAAGGCTGCTTGTCATAGGCCTCAAAATCCCTTCCTTCTGGCTCATACACAAAAATAAGATGCACATCATCAACATTGGCACTGCGACCGTGAGGAATAGCAAGCCCATTACCAAGCCCTGTGGATCCCTTTCTTTCTCGCTCGATCATGGCTTTGTAGGCTTCCTTATAATCAATCCCATGAATCTCCTCAAACAGATGCGCAAGCTCCTCAAAAATTTCATTCTTCTTGGTTGCCTTGAGCCCTATCCTCACATACTCCGGTCGCAATAACTCACGGAAAAGCATATATTCCTCCTTTCCTTCTTACGCTTTTGAAAAGCAGGTTATTATACTCCTTTTCGAAAAAAAATACAAATTTTTGAGGCATAGCAAAAACGGGGCTATCTGAATAGTCCCGTTCTCATTACTTCTGGAGGGGAAGATGTCGTAGTGCTTCATCAATGGCTTCTTCAGGATGCTCATAGTCCTCCATCGAACCATCAAAATAGAGCTGATAAGAACTCAAATCAAAAAAGCCATGCCCACTAAAATTGAAGAGAATGGTTCTCGGAGTGGCTTCCTCTCGAGCACGAATAGCCTCATCGATAGCCGCCTTAATAGCATGGGTAGTCTCTGGAGCTGGTACCATACCCTCAACACGAGCAAAGAGAACACCAGCTTCAAAAACCTCCTTCTGATAGTAGGAACAAGCCTCAATCAAACCTTGATCCAAGGCTGCGCTCACCAAAGGTGCCATACCATGATAGCGGAGTCCTCCAGCATGAATCGTAGGCGGCATAAAGGTATGGCCAAGGGTGTGCATTTTCATAATAGGAGTCATCCCTGCCGTATCACCGTAGTCATAAGTATAAGGACCCTTGGTGAGGGTTGGACAGGCTTTTGGTTCTACAGCAATCACCTTTACCTTCTTGCCCTCACGGATCACATCATGGAGAAAAGGAAAAGCAACCCCACCAAAATTACTTCCACCACCCACACACCCAATCACAACATCAGGATAAGCACCCACACTGGCAAGCTGAGCTTTTGCCTCCAAACCTATCACTGTCTGATGCAAGAGAACATGATTGAGCACGCTTCCAAGAGCGTAATTGGTATCATTTCTATGTACTGCTTCTTCTACTGCCTCACTGATCGCAATACCAAGGCTCCCAGGATTGGAAGGATCCTCGGCAAGAATTTTTCTCCCAAACTCAGTGAGGTTACTGGGGCTTGCAATACATTCAGCCCCCCATGTTGCCATGAGTTGTCGCCGAGCAGGTTTCATGTTGTAGCTACTTTTCACCATATAGACCCGTACCTGAATACCAAAAAGCGCCCCAGCAAGAGAGAGAGCGCTCCCCCACTGTCCCGCCCCTGTTTCAGTGGTAAGACGGGTAATGCCCTCCTTTTTGTTGTAGTATGCCTGAGCAATAGCAGTATTGGGTTTGTGCGATCCAGCTGGAGAAGCCCCCTCGTACTTGTAGTAAATTTTTGCTGGAGTTTTGAGGTACTGCTCAAGATGAATGGCACGAAAAACGGGTGTGGGTCTCCAACGAGCATACACATCCAGCACCTCTTCAGGAATATCAATCCATCGCTGGGTTGAAACCTCCTGTTCAATAAGACTGCGGGGAAAGATTGCTGTCAGTGCCTCTGGAGAAAGAGGCTTTCCATCTGGCCCAATGGGAGGATCTAAAGGCTTGGGAAGATCAGCCTGAAGATTATACCACTGCCGAGGCATATCTTTTTGCATGAGATCAATCTTTTGAATCTCCATACAACAACTCCTTTTGTTTCTTTTTACAGAAACATAGTATAAGACAAAAGTAAAAAAAGTAAAGAGAAAAAACAAAAAAATGAAAAAATATTTTAGAACCAGCCCAGCAAAGAACTACAGAGAGAAGATCCACCAATCATCGCAATTTTCACAGAGAGGGGTACTTATCCCCTTCATCGAGAACTGTTTCTCATAGGCAGGGGAAAGCCTTTCCCAACAAGCCTTCAAACCATCAACAAAGACATTGCCAACAGCATACTTTCCCTCAACATCCTGCCTACAGAGAGGAACTGTCCCATCAAAAAAGACAACCAAATTTCGCTGAAGAGAAATACACGGCGTTCTTTTGATAGGGGAGAGATCAACCACCCTATAAAAGAGATGCTTTCCTCCAAGACTGTCCGGTTTGCGAATAATAATCCTCTGCCCAAAGTCCTTCCAAGCCTGGTAGAAAGCCATAATCTCTTTGTCATTTTCTGTACAACGGGTAATTTGAAGAAAAAGCCTTGGATTATCAGCAAAACGATGCAGCACATCAAGCGAGGAAAGCCCCTCAAATGGAAAAATCGCTGATGATGGTTTCTTCCATCGAGAGAAGAGCTCTGGAGAGGAGGTGCTCACATCCACGATGACCTCCACATTGGGTAAACTCAGAGCATCCTTTAGCCGCTTCTCCGAGAGAAAAATGCCCCTACTCTCCAAAAGAAAGCGCCTCTTTGGTCTCTGCGCAATTTCTTGAAGAAGCTTTTCCCACTCACTATAGACAAAAACCTCACCATACAGACCGAAACTTATCACCGCATCGGGGAAAGCCTCATCCATTTCTTCAAAAAGGCGGCAGAGATGCTTTGCACTCATTTCCCCATTACGAGGAAGATCTTTCACAAATGGACCATCACTTTCATGAAGGGTAGTGAGTTCAACCTCCACATAGGTGGGTGTTTGTCTGAGAACAGAGGGATGGCTCTCAAGCCATTCCTGAATTGACAAAAGTGTATCAAAGCCTTCTCCCCTCTCTATCATCGCCCTCAAAACCCGTTCCTGATACACATTTTCAGGAAGAAAAGAGAGCCGATACTCAAGAAGACGCACACTCGTATAGAGAATATTGCAATCATACGAGGAGAGATCCTGCCCCAACCACTCCTTGAGGCTCCAAGAAAACATCTTCGCTCCTTTGGGAAGGGAGCGTTTGAGAAACGAAGCCACAGAACTATCCACAACCTCTCCCATAAGACCCCGCGGCAACTCAGCATAAGTGTAATCAAAGAGATAGGTATTGTGCTGTTCCAAGGCTTCTTCGATGAGAGAACGTTGAAGAAGGGGAGCAAATGCTGGAACAATCACCACCTGAGTGTGGGGAGAAAAAGCCTCAAGCCAAGAAAGCCATTCTTCACCTGTTTCACAACGGAAAGAACTTAAAGAAGGCAGCGTCACATCATGTTCACGAACCAAAAAGTAGGATTCATCGGCTATGCCCTCGAGACGAGCTTGTGTTTTTTCAAGCCATGCCTTCGCCTCTTCATTTCCTCCCACAAGCGGCATATCAAGATAGAGAAGAACAGTTTTCCATCGTTTCATCATTATCTCCTTGCCGTTATTATAACGAACAAACACCCTTAGGGCAACTCCTCCACAGTCTCCCGCTCATGCATTCGAGCAGCACGCCCAAAACAGCCTATCCCAACAAAAAGAAGACCAATCCCAATCCACTTCAGAAGAGAAACCGTCTCCTGAAAAAAGATATACCCAAAAGCGGTAGCAAACACAGGGGCAGCCAGTTCCAATGCTGCAGCCTGAGCCGTTTTGAGTCGTTTTAGTCCCTCATAATAGAGAAAATAACCAATCCCTATCATTCCCCCAAAGAGAAGCGACGAGACTGAAAGAGAAATAGCCCTACTCAATAGAAAAGCAGTAATACCATAAAAGGGAAGAGAGACAAAAAAGCGATAAAGGGTGATCAGGGCAGAAGAACGGTTCTGCAGGTATTTTTTTGCGAGAATGCCAGAAAGAGCCCAAAAAACCGTTGCAACCAACACAAGATAATCTCCAGCACCACCAAACCGCCAACTCAAGAGATTTTTTAGTGATCCACTCATCACAAGAATGCCAGAAAAAAGCATTGCCACAATCCCACCATAATCCCAGAAGGAAAATTTGCCCTCATGAAATATCCAGTGTCCCAAAATAAGGATAAAAACAGGCTGCAGATGAGCTATGAGCACAGCATTCACCACAGGAGTTTTAAGAAACAAAATAGCAACAAAATAGAGAAAATCAGAAACAAAACTCCCCAGAAAACCGATGAGAACAAGAGCCCTCCCTTCCCGAGAAGTAACCCGAAACGGTGTCCTACGGACAAAAAGCACAAGAGCTGAAATCACTACACACCCCAACGCGCGAGAAAAAAGCATCTGGTCAAAGGAGAGACTACTCCCAATAAACCGAGCCACAATAGGCTCTATAGCCCAGATAGCCGCCGCCCCCAATACTGCTATAATCCCTACAAACCGCATACAGTTCCTTCCTCTAAAGGCAGTAAAACAGTATACAGCACAGCCCTTCAATGTGCAAGTTTTGAAAAATTTTACCTCACAGATTGACTTTTTTGTTGTTCATGCTACAATAAATAAGCAAGGAGGAAGTATGCCTGAGTTGCGCCAAAATATCCTACTCAAAGAATGGGTCATTATTTCTACAGAAAGGAGCAAACGCCCCGACCAGCTTCGAGAGGAAAAGGTACGATGTGAAAACGCCTATCCGCCATACGATGAAAACTGTCCCTTTTGTCCCGGCAACGAGAAAAAAACAGGAAATGATATTACGCTGGATGGTATGAATTCAGAGTCTGGATGGCTCATTCGGGTCATTCCCAACAAATTCCCTGCTCTTATGCCCCCTGAGGATGGATTTTCTGTGAACACCTCGGGTTTTTTTCGTTCTATGGACGGTATTGGACACCACGAAGTTCTCATTGAGCATCCTCAGCACAACCTCACCATAGCCCTTTATGAGCCTCAACATGTTGCCCGCATCCTCCACATGTACCAGAAGAGAATGGCACACCTCCTGAGCTTTCCTTACATCGAGTCGGTGATTCTTTTCCGAAACCACGGGAGTAGGGCAGGGGCATCCCTTGTTCACCCTCACTCCCAGATTATTGCTCTTCCCGTTATTCCAAGGGATGTAATGGCTCGCATGAATGAATCCATACGCTACCATGAGGAGCATCGACACTGCATCTTTTGCAAAATGCTCGAAGAAGAACTCTCCGACGGAAGACGAATTGTTTTTGAAAGTGAGTATTTTGTCGCCTTTGTTCCCTACGCTGCCTTTTCACCATTTGCTGTTTGGATTTTCCCACGAAAACACAAATCAAGCTTCCTCTATGCCAGCGAGGAGGAAATAGATGATCTCGCCATCACCCTCCGCACAGTCCTGCAAAAACTTTACTACGGTCTCAACGATCCCGACTATAATTACATCGTTCGCTCTGCACCTCAAGGCTACAGTCACACAGCATTTTTCCATTGGTACATAACCATTGTTCCAAGACTCACACGAAGTGCAGGATTTGAACTCGGTTCTGGAATGTTCATTAACCCTTCTATCCCAGAGGAAAACGCTGCTTTTCTGAGAGATTTTGCTGTCCCAAAATAGGAGGTGTATTATGGAAAAAATTCTCATGCCTATTGTAGAGGCTGGGGCAGGGCACCTTGCAACAGCACGAGCTATTCGTGACGGTATTGAGGCATGCTATCCCGGAAAATATTCCATCGAAATTATTGAGCTCTCCGAGGCATGTGGCGCTCTTAAAGAACATGAATTCATGAAAAAGTACTGGCGATTTTCACTCGCTCACCGCTGGATGGCAGATCTCTCCATGACAGTGATGGAGCTTTTTAACCCCATTTCCCGTTTGTATCTTCCTCTCTTTATGCCCGGTCTTCTCAAAAAGGGCATGGCATACTTCGCTGAAAAAAAACCCGATTTGATTCTTTCCACCCACTTTTTTGCAACCACCATCGCTTCCATTGCAAAACAAAAGAAACTCATCTCCTGTCCTGTAGTTGGGGCTATCACCGACCCCTTTTCCCCTTTTTCGTGGTGGTGTGAACCTCGAGCAGATTATCTCTTTGCTCCCAGTGATGAGGTGAAAAAGGGGTTGCTTCGCCGTGGTGTAAAAAAGGAAAAAATCGTAAGAATGCCCTTTCCCATTGAGCGAAAATTCTACGAAAAACTTCCCTCTCGTGAGGAACTGTACCAACGCTACAACCTCAAGGCATCGTATAACACCCTCCTTGTTGTCTATGGGGGAGAAGGTATTGGCAAGGCATACGATTTCATTCCCAAAATCGTCCAACAAAAAATGCCCTTCAACTGGCTGGTTGTCTGTGGAAGAAACAAACCACTGGCTGAACGCTTGAGAGATTTTGCATCCCGTTCTCCCTACCCCACACAAGTTTTCGAGTTTGTGGACAACATGCACGAACTTATCCAGGCAAGCGACATCGTTGTGGGAAAGGCTGGTCCATCCATTCTCTTTGAATCCCTCCTTCTCGGAAAACCACTCTTGGCAACCGATTACTCCACCTATATAACAGAACGCAAGAACCTTCTCTTTGCTCTCAAACACCATGTAGGATGGTGGGCTCCAGACTACATTAGCTTCCTCTCTGTCCTGGAGACAATTCTCACCACCAATGTACTTTCTACCTACCAACACAACATTACTACCATTCCCCTTGTGCAGCAACTCCGTGAAGGAAAAGATATGATTGCTCACTGGGTTGATAAGCTTTTATCATCATGACAGGTCTCTATATTCATATCCCCTTTTGTAGGCGTCGTTGTGTCTACTGTCATTTCCCTGCGGGAATACCATGGTCAGCACAAAAAGAATCAGAATACCTGGAGGCAATCTATTCTGAAGCAGCCCTCTACAACAAACACTATGGAAGAATCCCCATACACACCCTCTACTACGGTGGAGGCACACCATCCCTTCTTTCTCCTCAAGGGATTGCCTCTCTCATGCATATGGTAGAAAACTTTTTCATTTTTGAACCAAAAGAGATCACCCTCGAGGTCAATCCAGAGGATGTTTCCTCCCAAGCCGTCAAGATGTGGAAACAAATAGGGATAAATCGAATCAGCCTCGGTCTTCAGTCCGTCCAGGATGACATACTCCAGCTTCTTTCCCGACAAAAAACAAACCCTACCGAAGTCTACAACAAAATAAAAGAGGCAGGATTTCATCGCATCAGCACCGATTTCATCGTTGGTATTCCTGGCCTTGATGAAGAACGCCTCATTTCTTGGATCAAAGAAAACCTTCCCGATCATCTTTCCCTCTACATGCTTTCAGTGGAAAAGGGAAGCATTCTTGCAGGGCTTGCCTTACGGGGAAGTTTTGAAATACCCGATGATGAGCTTCAGGTGAACCAGTATCTCTCCATTGCTTCGCATCTTTCATCGGATTATGAATGGTACGAAATTTCCAATTTTGTCAGAAACACTTCCTCTCGAGCTATACACAACACCCTCTACTGGACATACGAACCCTATATTGGACTTGGTATTGGAGCAAGTGGATTTCTCACATGGGAGAAACGAAGATACAAAAACACCATCCACCTCCAAACATACTACCAGCAGCTCAAGGAAAAGATCTTCCCCAGAAGCGAAGAAGAAATCCTCGATGAAGAGACAATCAAAAGAGAACGCATTATGCTCTCTCTCCGTCTCAAAGAAGGTGTAGATCTCTCATGGATCCAGTCATGGGCAGGTGAAAAAAAAGTTAAAAAACTCAGAGAAGAAATGGAACAACTCAATTACGCCGCTCTGCTCAGCAACAATCGCCTTGCTCTCACGCCTGAGGGGTGGATGGTTGCCAATGCCCTCATCAGAAAAATTTGGGATATTCTCCGATAAAGAAAAAAGCCACCGAGCGGGATTGAACCGCTGACCCACTGATTACGAATCAGTTGCTCTACCGACTGAGCTACGGTGGCATGAGTGTATATTATAGCATAGACAAAACATTTTTTCAAGTTTTTTAAAACAAAAAGGGGGTATCCGAAGATACCCCAGAAAATTCATTCATCCTTACCTATTTCACAAAAAGAATCAAAATAGCCAGCAAATCAATAACATACAACATTGGATGAATATCTTTTACTTTTCCAGTAAAAATCTTAATAACTGTGTAGATGAGAAATCCCCATACAATACCCTGTGTAATAGAGTAGGTGAGGGGAATAAGAATGAGAGCCATAAACGCAGGAATGGTCTCCTCAAAGTTGTTCCAGTCAATCTGAAGAAGCGGCTTCATCATAAAGGCTCCCACAATTACCAAAACGGGTGCCGTTGCCACGGGAGGAATAAAACTCAAAAGTGGACTCAAAAACATAAAGGGCAAGAAGAGAAGTCCTGTTACAATGGCGGTAAGACCCGTTCTTCCTCCCTCTTCCACACCTGCTGCAGATTCAATATAGGTGGTTCCAGAAGAAGTTCCAAAGAGACCCGATAGCGTGGTAGAAATAGCATCCACCAAAAGAGCTTTCTTTGCATTGAGCGGTTGACCATCCTTATCAACAAGACCAGAAACCTGAGCAATCCCCATAAAAGTGGAAATCGAATCAAACATATCCGTAAACAAAAGAGAGAACACTGGTCCAATGAGAGAAAGTGTCCAAATACTCTTCAGATCAAGCTTAAAAAACACATCGAGCTTTGGAAGAGCAAAAATCGACTTTGGCAATTGAACAAGAGGAGCACTCAACCACCCATATTTCACACCAAGAAATGAAACAATAACCGTTGCCAAAGAAGTACCAATAATACCCAGGATAACCGCCCCTTTTACCCTTCGAATAACCAAGATTGAAGTAAACAAAAGTCCAAAGAGAAAAAGAAGTGTATAGGCATTAATACCACCAAAACCAACAAGAGTAGCCTCATTAGATACAATAAACCCCACTTCCTTAAAACCAATCAATGTGAGAAAAAGCCCAATACCTGCTGCCACTCCATACCGAATACTTTTTGGAACAGCTTGAAGAATCCACATACGAACAGGAAGTATAGAAAGCAGGATAAACACAATACCAGAAATAAACACAGCACCCAATGCCTGTTGCCAAGAAAGCCCCATACCCATGACAAGAGTAAAAGTAAAAAAGGCATTAATCCCCATTCCTGGCGCAAGAGCATACGGTAGATTTGCATAGAGTCCCATGAGAATACTTGAAATCGACGAAACCAGTACCGTAGCCAACAAAACACCACTGAAATCCATGCCAGTCTGAGAAAGAATCATCGGGTTCACAACAGTAATGTAGGCCATGGTAAGAAATGTAGAAATACCAGCAAGGATCTCCACCTGCACCGAAGTCTTCCTTTTGGATAACTCAAAAAAACTTTCCAGGGTTTCTTTCATGCTCCTCTCCTTATCTATAAAAGATACTTTTATTGTAAAGAAAAAAAATTTTTCTGTAAACCTCTTTTTTTTCTTTTTTTTTGTGCAAAACTCTTGCTTTCTATGTAACTATCCTTTTCTTTGGTTCCTTCATGAGTATACATCCCTCTCCCTCCCTTAAACGATTTGTTCATTTATCCCTTATAACCTTCATAATTCACAACACTTATGCACAGAATAATAAGCATGCAAGTTTTTTTTATTTAAAATATATAGCTATAAAAATAACACAAAAATGTATTTCTCTACTATGAAGACTATCCTTTTTATTTGTTTTTTTTTTTTTCATCCTCTTCAAATTCTTTTCAAACTGTGCAAAAAAGGAATTTGAAGAAAACCCTCTCCTATGCTATAATAATATTCCACAAAAAATTTGAGGAGGGTTTATGTCAAAAATCGTTGTCATTGCTAACCAAAAAGGCGGGGTAGGAAAAACAACTACAACCGTAAATTTAGCTGCCTTTCTTTCTAATGTAGGAAAAAAAGTACTCCTCATTGATATCGATCCACAGGGAAATGCCTGTAGTGGGCTTGGTATTGACATTAGAGAGAGAACGGGGAACGGAATTTATGAAGTTCTCATCGGGCAAAAAAAGATAAGAGAAGTTATTCTTCCCACACGCTACAAAAACCTTTTCATCGTTCCTGTAACCCTCGATCTTGCTGGAGCTCAAATTGAACTCCTCAATACCCCTCGTAAGGAGTTTATTTTAAGGGATGCACTTGAAGAGGTAAAATCCGACTATGATTTTATTCTTATTGATACTCCTCCTTCTCTTGGTCTTTTTACTCTCAATGGGCTTGTTGCTGCTGATTCTGTTCTTATTCCAATGCAGAGTGAGTTTTATGCCATGGAGGGTTTAGCCCAGCTTTTGAAGGCCATCAAACTGGTAAAAAGTGGACTTAACAAGGATCTTGCTATTGAAGGCGTTCTCGTCACTATGTATGATTCTCGTACAAACCTCTCTAAACAGGTTTTTGACGAGGTAAAAGGGTATTTTCATGAAAAGGTGTATGAAACAGTGATTCCTCGAAATGTGCGACTTTCAGAGGCACCAAGCCACGGTATTGCTATTTTTGAGTATGATGATAAAAGCCAAGGAGCTGAATCATATACTGCTTTTGGAAGAGAATTTTTGCAGCGAGTAGGAGGGTAGTATGGCAATGAAACATGGACTTGGAAAGGGAATGCTCGCTTTGGTTGATGAGAATATTCTTCAAGAAGAGGTAAAAAAGGGAACAGTTCAAATGATTGATGTGGGGAAGATTCTTCCCAACAAGCATCAACCTCGAAAATTTTTTGGAGAGGCAGAGCTTCAGGAATTAGCTGAGTCTATTCGACAGAAAGGGGTTATTCAACCTGTTTTAGTAACAGACCTTGGAAATGGGCGCTACGAGCTCGTTGCTGGTGAGCGACGTTGGAGGGCTGCAAAGTTGGCGGGGCTTCTTGAGATTCCAGCTATTGTTCGTGATTTTAGCGAAGAGGATAAGCTTGAAATTGCTTTGATAGAAAATATTCAACGAGAGGATTTAAACCCTATCGAAGAGGCTCTCGCCTATAAGGAAGTTATGGAAAAACTTAATCTCTCCCAGGATGAACTCGCCCAGAAGATAGGAAAAAATAGAAGTTCTATTGCTAACACACTTCGTCTTCTCAAACTTCCAGATGTTATTCAACAAAAACTTATTCATAAGCAACTCACAGAGGGACATGCTCGTGCTATTCTTATGCTTTCCGATATGGATAAGATGATTCAGTTTGCTGATTATATCATTGAGAAGGGGCTTTCTGTTCGTGAGGCCGAAGATATGGTAAAGGTTTTTGAGAAGGAAGAGAGGAGTGTTTCACGTGAAACATCTTCTTCTCCTATGGAGGGTTTTGAAGAGAGACTTATTCAAGCCTTGGGGTGTAAGGTATTGGTAAAAGGTTCTCGAAAAAAGGGAAAGATTGAGATTTATTATTTTTCCGAGCAGGAATTTGAAGAAATCTATCGCTTTCTTTCAAGAGAACGATAGTGTTTCATGTGAAACAAAGAATAGATGATGTAAAGGAGTAGAGGTATGGTTCGTGTCAACGGAAATTACATGCTTTTACAGGGGAGTTATCTCTTTTCTGAGGTAGCAAAGCGTGTGAAGGCGTATCAGCAAGCCCATCCAGAAAAGAAGGTTATTCGTCTTGGTATTGGAGATGTGACACAACCCCTTGTTCCTACCGTAGTAAAAGCGTTCAGTGAGGCTGTAGAGGAAATGGGAAAGAAAGAAACCTTTCATGGCTATGGTCCTGAACAGGGGTATGAGTTTCTTCGTGAGGCTATAGCTAAGGTTGATTTTCAGCAGAGGGGTATTGCTATTGATCCCGATGAAATTTTTATCTCTACTGGGGCAAAAGAGGATACAGGAAATTTTCAAGAGCTTTTTGATATAAATATCTCCCTTGCTATTCCTGATCCTGTGTATCCTGTGTATGTTGATAGTAATGTTATGGCAGGGAGAAGTGGGCGCTTTTCTCAGGGACGTTATGTGCGTTTTGGTTATCTTGATGCTACCGTAGAGAATGATTTTAAGCCAGCTGTTCCTCGAAAGAAATTTGATCTTGTGTATCTTTGTTTTCCTAATAATCCTACAGGGCAGGTTCTTACACGAGATGAGTTGAAGCAATGGGTTGAGTATGCTCATCGTCATGGAAGTATTTTGCTTTTTGACGCAGCCTATGAAGCGTTTGTGGATGATCCTGCCATTCCGAAGAGTATCTTTGAGATTGATGGTGCTCGAGAGGTGGCTGTGGAGTTTCGAAGTCTCTCTAAAACAGCTGGTTTTACAGGAACACGTTGTGCTTACACTATTGTTCCTAAGGATGTGAAGGTCTATACGAGAAGAGGTCAGTCTGTTTCACTTCATTCGTTATGGTTTCGGCGTCAGTCGACAAAGTTTAATGGGGTTTCGTATCCTGTGCAGAAGGCTGCTGCAGCTGTTTTTACGCCACAGGGGCAAAAGGAGATTGGTGAGGTTATTGCCTACTATAAAGAAAACGCCCGACTCATTTTTGAGGCTATTCGTTCTCTGGGTTTTTCAGTAACGGGTGGGAAGTATTCACCGTATATCTGGTTTAAGACGCCAATGGACTCTTGGAAATTTTTTGATTATATTTTAGAGGGTGCTCAGGTTGTTGGAACGCCAGGTGTAGGATTTGGAAGAAATGGAGAGGGGTACTTTCGACTTTCGGCGTTTGGTGAAAGAGAAAATGTTATTGAGGCTATTAATCGCCTTAAAAGTCTTTCTTGGTAAGAAAAGAAAAGAGTGAGGAGGTAGCTTTATGCCACATTACGATTACGTGTGTTTGAATTGTACGCATGAATTTGAGGCTTTTCAGATGATGAGTGAGGAACCTCTCAAGAGTTGTCCCCAGTGTGGTGGCGAGGTAAAACGCAAGATTGGTGGTGGTATGGGAATTATTTTTAAGGGAAGTGGTTTTTATGTGACAGACTACAAGAAGTCATCTTCTGAGTCGAAGAGTGAAAGTAAGTGTGAGAGTTGTTCCCACTCATGAAGAAGATACGAAAGAAGGATTTTGTTCGCCGTATGGAGGAGGCTCTCCATACGGCACATTTTTCCCTTCGCCCCGATGTTCGGAGTTATCTGCAGGAACTCTCCCGTCGTCTTGATGGAGAGAGAAGGTTTGTTGTTCAACTCTATGAAGAGAATGCACGATTGGCTCGTGAGGAAAAGAGGGCTCTCTGTCAGGATACAGGCTATGTCCAGGTTTATCTTTTTATGGGCAGGGTCTGTTTTGATTTTCCTGTGAAGAAAGTTATTGAAGAGGTGGTAGAAAACTTTTATAAAAAGTATCATCTTCGTATGTCGCTGGCTCATCCTTTGACACGAGAGAATACGAAGACAAACACGCCTGTTTTTATTCAGACGGAGTGGAATGAAAGCGATCGGCTTGAGTGTGTGGTGCTTATCAAGGGAGGTGGTTCAGAGAACGTTACGAGAACACAACTCTTTCTTCCAACGGAGGGTCGAGCTGCTATTGAAGACTGGATTGTTTCGGAGATGAAACGAATCGGATCAAAGGGGTGTCCTCCTTACCTGCTTGGTGTGTGTATTGGGGGTACATTGGAAAAGGCTGTGAGTTATTCAAAACAGCTCCTCTTAAAGCCTCTTGGTTTTCGTTCACGAAATGAGATGGAAAATGAGATTGCTGATTCTTTGAAGGAAAGGATCAATGCCCTTTCCGGAGGTTTTCAGGGACTGGGTTTCGGAGAAACAGTCATGGATGTTTTTGTAAGGCTTGTTCCCTCTCATATTGCCACACTCCCTGTTGCGTTTTCTGTAGGATGTAATGCTGTAAGACAGGCACATTTTGTATTGTAGGAGATAGATAATGGAAAAATACATTGAAAAGGCTCGTGTTATCATGGAGGCGCTCCCCTATATCAAGGAATTTTGGGGAAAAACCGTTGTTGTAAAATATGGCGGAAATGCTATGGAATCAGAAAAATTAAAAGAACTTGTTATGCAGGATATTGCTCTTCTCAAGCTTGTTGGTATCAATATTGTTATTGTTCATGGAGGTGGTCCGGTAATTTCTGATTTCATGAAGCGGTTGGGAAAAGATCCTGTTTTTGTGGATGGCTATCGCTATACAGATGAAGAAACAATGGCTGTAACAGAGATGGTTTTGAGTGGGCTTATCAACAAGGAGCTTGTGGCTGCTGTCAATGCCCATGGTATTAAGGCGATAGGGGTTTCTGGGAAGGACAACCGTCTCATTGTTGCCAAGAAAAAAGGTCCAAAAGATATTGGGCTTGTTGGAGAGATTGTTTCTGTTCAACCTGATGTGATTCAAACACTCATTGCTCATGGCTATGTTCCTGTGATTTCTCCTGTGGCTATTGGTGAGGATGGCAAAACCTACAATATCAATGCTGATGTTACCGCTGCTGAGATAGCAATCGCTCTCAAGGCGTATAAGCTTATTTATATGACGGATGTGCGTGGTATCTATGAGGATATTACGAGAGAGGATTCGTTTCTTGCCACGGTGAATGGGGATATTGTCAAACGGCTCAAAGCGGAGAAAAAAATCAGCGAGGGAATGATTCCCAAGATTGATTCAGCGCTCAAGGCAGTTGAGTCAGGGGTTGAAAAGGTGCATATCATCGATGGCAGGATTGAGCACTCCATTCTTCTTGAATTGCTTACCGATGCAGGTATTGGAACAGAGATTGCAAAAGGATAAGATGTTTTGTTTGGAAAAGTAAGGAGGCTTTTATGGCAAAGAAAAGAGTTCTTTTTGTGTGTATCCACAATTCAGCACGGAGTCAGATGGCAGAGGCATTTCTCAATCACATGGGGGGCGAATATTTTGAGGCGGAGAGTGCAGGTCTTGAACCAGGGACATTGAATCCCTTTGTGGTGAAGGTGATGGCTGAGATTGGCTATGATCTTTCCAAGAATAAGACAAAGTCTGTGTTTGACATGTACAAGGGGGGGAAAACCTATGATTATGTGATCACCGTCTGTGATCCTGAGGCAGCTGAACGTTGTCCTATTTTTCCCGGCAAGGTTGAGAGACTTCATTGGGGTTTTCGAGATCCATCGTCCTTTCAGGGAACGGATGAAGAGAAGCTTGCCTTCACCAGACAGGTAAGGGATGAGATTCAAAGGGCTGTTGAAAGTTTTGTGCAGACGCACAAGCCTTAACTTATTCTTCTTTTCTGTATCCAGCGAGACATGCGAATGAGAAGGTCGGTGAGAAGATAACTCGATTGGATGGTGCTGTGGGCAAGAAGAGTATTGATTCGAAGGATTTCATCAGACCATTCTTTTATTTCTGATGTGTGGGCTATAAAGGGAAAGGCTTCTCCAGAAGTGGGGAGAGTGGTGTTTCGTAGGCTGTTTTGTCTATGAAGCCATTGGTTGTGAAGGAAGGAAACAAGAGCATCGAGAAAGGCTAAGGTAATCTCTTGGGTTTTGGTTACTTTTTTGATGAATTCAAAGATTTCTCCGCTTTTTTGAATTCGAAAGGCAAGATCTCCTAAAAATTCTTTGGCGAGATTTTCTGCTTCTCTTTGTTCATGGTAAAGGTTTTCTCGAATGTGGAGGTAGGAGGTGGTGGCATTCACCGAGGGAAGGGCAAAGATCTCTTGAAGGGTTTGGCGAGAGGGAAGGGGAAGGGAAAGCACCACGCTTCTTGAGAGAATAGTAGGAAGAATGCGATCCTTTTCGTTGGTGTGGATGATGATTCGGCTGGAAGAAGGCATTTCTTCAAAGAGTTTTAAACTAGCATTTTGTGCTTCAACTGTGGCATTTTCAAAACCGCCAATAAAGGTAAAGCGTACACTATCGGTGGTATAGGTGTAGAAGTTGATAACTTCTCTGATAAAGGCGATAGGAATACTCTTTTTTGCTGAGACTTCTTCGCTGAGCTTGGTGAGGATATCCTGAAGGTTTTTGTCTTCGAGGAGACGAGAGGGAAATTCCCCATTGTGGAGAAAATCAAAGAGAAGAGAACGGAACTGATCAACAGGCATGGTTTCTCGATGGTAGATAATGGTGGATGTTTTTATTTCACCAAGGTACAAAAGCTGTGAATACTGAAGAAGGAATTGAAGCCCCCAGAGAAAAAGATGCCCTGGTGTGGTGGGGTTCTGGGCTTGAGAAAGGTAGTAGGCGAGCTTGAGGGCATAATCATCGATACGAAAGAATTGAAAATTTGGAGAAAAGAGGAACTGCTTGCCGTACATGCGGGCGAGCGTTGTGAGAAGAAGGGTTGTTTTTCCGCTTCCCCTTTCCCCTGAGAGGAGAATGAGACGGCCTTCTGATTCGATGAGGAGTCTTTCAAGAATGCTTTCTTGTCGTGGGGAACCCTTCCATTTCAGTTCGTTCATTCTTTTTTCTCCACCATGAGGATGGAAACATCATCTTCAAAGTGATAGTTGTATTCCTTGGCGATTCGGTTGTAAAGGTTGGAGAGGGAGAACTTTTTGTCTTTTTCGAGAGAGGAAAGAATAGCGATGAATCCTTCAACGTTGAGCATTTCTTTCTCTGGGGTTTGGATTTCATACACTCCATCGGTGAAAAAGAGCATTCGTTTCCACTGTGTTGTGGAAAAGGTTTCTACGGAGAACGAAGCAAAAGGAACAACGCCAAGGGCAACGAAATTTTTGAGGCGGAGAATTTCAAAATCATTGGTTTGAATAATAACGGGGGGAGAACCTGTAGAAATGAGATGAATTTGATTGTTTTTTTCATCGAGAAGACCGAATATGCCAGAGAGAAAGATTCCCATGGAACCGTATTCTTTTTCAATGTTATTGTTGATCCAGTCGACATACTCCTTGAGGTTTTGGGCGGTAGAAAGAGGGTGTGAGATGATCCACTGTTGGGTGAGAAAGTGAAGATAAAAACCAACAAGGGAAGCTCCAACACCGTGACCTGATACATCGAGGAGAAAGAAAAAGGTTCGATCGTCGGTGAAACTTCGAGCAAAGTAGAAATCTCCGCTGGCTATATTGTAGGGTTTCCAGATAACATCGATATTGTGTTTGCTGAGGCGAACATTGTTGAACTGTTGAAATTTCTCCTGAACATGGGCGACAAATCGAATGTCTTCTTCTAATCGGCGATTCTTTTCAAAGAGGCTTTTTATATAGTAGTGTTGGGAGAGAATATTATTGACGCGAACGAGGATTTCGATGGGGTTGCTTTCCTTGGGGATGAAGTCTTCGGCACCGAGTTCGAGACACTGGATAATGAGGGCATTGTCCGAAGAATGAGAGAGAACAATAACGGGAAGATGGCGGGTGTTGATGTTGTTTTTGAGGGTTTTGAGAATCTCTACCGCTGTGGTTTTGTGAAGAATCATATCGAGGAGAACAAGATCAGGGGAATGGGTGAGAAGGTAAACGAGTGCCTGACTTTCATCTTCAAATGTGAGAATACGGTGAAAACCAGCCCCCTGAAGAATAGAGGTGAAAAGTTTGAGACTGGTGGGGGAATCATCGATGAGGACGAGGGATGCATCGAGGATTTCCTTTTTCACCCGCATAGTTATGGCCTTTTGTAGGGATGGAGGGCGATATCAATGAGGTTAAGTCGAACCTGCTCTATGGAGTTGTAGCGATTGATTTCTGGGGTAGCCACAATGTCAAACCATTGATCGGTGAGTTTTTCGAAGCCAAAGGCTGTCAATGTTTCCTTAAACGACCAGCCCACAGCGGGAAGACTACTCTCCCCCTTGCTAATGAGACACTGGAGGTGATCCTTTTGTTTCCCGAAGAAGAAGGGATTGATAATCTTGACACGGGAAACGAAGAGTCGGGGGAGTTCATTGCCTGCTCCGATTGGTTCCATGAGGTTGGTAATCTGACGGAGAATTTCAAGGGAGAGATCAGAAAGCCTGTCTAACTCAGAGTCAATAACGATGGTATCCTGTGTGTTGTTGAGTTGGTGTTTTGTGTAGTATTCTTGAATCCGTTGTTTCAAATGGGGGAGTTTCTCCTTGTGGATGGTGAATCCCCCAGCTGCCTTATGACCACCAAACTGAAGAAGGATGTCGGAACAGTGTTCAAGCATTTCAATAACATTGAAATTGACAGAGCTTCGAACTGAACCAATGGCTTCTGTTTCCTGAAGGGCGATAACCACGACAGGTTTTTGGTAGAGAAGGGAAATTTTGTTGGAGAGGAGACCTGTAGAGTTTTTGGATATTTCTTCACTCTCGACGATAATAATAGGGTCATCGGTGATTTCAGTGGCGAGCTTTTTCTCAACTATCTTGAGGTTGTGATCAAATTGTTGTTTTCGTTCGTTGTCTTTGTCGCTGATGTGGCTGAGGAGTTCTTCTACTTCGTGTATCTTCTGGGTGAGGAGGAGTTCTACACTGATGCTTGCCTTTCCTACTCTTCCCGGTGAATTGAGAAGGGGGGCAATTCCCCAGCCAACATCCTTAACGGTAACCTTGGAGATAGGGATGTTTTGAGCCTGGATGAGCTTGATGAGACCAACGGAGGAATGGCGGATGAATTCAAGGCCGTTTTTGACGATGTTTCGGTTTTCGTGGGAGAGTGGCATGATGTCAGCAACGGTGCCAATGGCAGCAAGACTGAGGATATCCTGAAGAGCCTGTATGATGGGGTGATTCCGTTGAAGGATCATGGTGCGATAGACTCGGGCGCAGAGCTCAGCATCTACAACGGCACGATGGAGAGTAGAGGTGTCGAAATAGATGCCCATTTCCTGGGCAACGGTGTTGAGTTTGTGATCGTGGAGACGGGGGAACATAATCTTGGACATTCTCAGCGTATCTTCGATGGGAGGAGAAAATGATATGCCAAGGTATTTCTTAAGGCTCTGCTGAACAAAGCGAATATCAAAATCGGCGATATTATGTCCGATCAGTTTTCCGTTTCCAACAAAGTCGAGGAATTCCTGCAGGGCTTTTTCTATGGGTATGCCTTGTTTGGCAAGCATTTCTGGAGTAATGCCCGTGAGTTCGGTGATGTTTTTGGGGAGGGGGCGTTGGATAGCAATAAGCCGTTCAAAGGTGTCGATGACAACGCCATTTTTGACCTTGACGGCACCGATTTCGATGATGTCATCTCGAGAGGGGTTGAGCCCCGTGGTTTCAATGTCAAAAAAAAACAGTTCTTGGTTGTGGTAATCGATGAGATAGTGGGCTTCCAAGAGTGCCCAGGCAAGATTCATGGCAACACTTGCCCCACTCAGAGCGGGGAATGGATAGCCACTATTGGGAATCTTGGGATTGATGATGGCATAGGCATCGGGAAGTTGCTGGCGTGGTTCGTGGTGATCGGTTATGATAATGTCTATACCGAGGTGTTGAGTGGCTTTGATTTCTTCAATGGCTGTAATACCACAATCAACGGTTATAATGAGATCAAAATGATCTGCTGCAGCGTCTTCGATAACTTTTTGCGAGAGTCCATATTTGTCCTCTCCCTCTGGAACACGGAAGGTAACATTGGCTTTGAGTTTTTGGAGGGTTTTGTGAAGAATGGTAGTTGCAGTGACGCCGTCAACATCCTTATCCCCAAAAATGAGAATGGTTTCTTCGTTTTGGATGGCATCAAGAATTCGTTGAACAGCCTTTTCCATGTCATGGAAGAGATAGGGAGAGGGAAGTTGAAGGAAATGGGGCTTGAGATAGGAGAGAATCTCTTCAGTTGTTTCGTAGCCTCTATTGACAAGCGTTTTGAGAAGGAGATCTGGGACCTGAAAGGGAAGACAGGTCTTGATCTCCTGAATCTTTTGTTTGTTGGTACGAGGCATTTCCCAGATTCGATTTTTTACAGAAAGCATAGTTATCCTGCCAGTATTTTTTCAAGGAGTGCCATTCGGATGAAAAGACCATTGTGAGCCTGTCGAAAGTAGGCGGCACGAGGGTCGTTGTCCACCTCATAGGCAATTTCATCGACACGGGGAAGGGGATGCATTACGATGGCATGGGGTTTCATTCGGCTCAGTGTATCCTGGGTAATGATGTAAATGCCCTTGGTTTTTTCGTATTCGAGGATATTGGTAAACCGCTCTCGCTGTATTCTCGTTTGATAGATAACATCCACCTGGGGTGCGACTTCCTCCAGATTGTTACTTTCCTGATAAGGGATAGAGCGGCTTTCGAGGTAGGATTTGATGTCATCACGCATGCGTACATTGGGTGGAGAAACAAAGAAGAGGCGGATATTTTTGTATAAAGAAAGCAGGTAGGCCAAGGAACGAACGGTTCTTCCGTTGGCGAGATCACCGACGAGGGCTACGGTGACATCGTCAATATGACCCAGTTCCTTTTGGATGGTGTAGAGATCAAGGAGTGCCTGTGTTGGATGCTGTCCTGTTCCATCACCCGCGTTGATAACAGGAATGGAAGAAACCTGGCAGGCTCTTTCGGCAGAACCTTCTTCGTAATGTCGGATAACAATCACATCCCCATAGGTGGATACCACCCTGATTGTGTCTTCGAGGGTTTCTCCTTTGGCTGCTGAAGAAAATTGAGCAGCGTTTTCTGTGGAAAGAACCGATCCCCCCAACCGTACCATGGCTGATTCAAACGAGAGTCGGGTTCGTGTGGAGGGTTCATAGAAGAGGGTAACCATAATCTTGTTTCGTAGCAAATTAGGCGAGGGGTTGTTTTCTAACCGACGAGCACGGTTGAAAAGATCTTCGAGTATTTCCCTGTCAAACTGTTGGGCACGCAGAACATGAAACAAACCCATGACTACCTCTTTTTCTGGTTTGTAGATTATTATAGGAGAAAATAAAGAAAGAATCAAGCAAGAGAAGAGGAAAAACACAAAAAGACTTGACAAAAAGTTAGTTTTTATTTATAATGTTAGTATAATATAATTTTGAGGTGGGTATGACGCAAAGTCTTGAAAATTATCTTGAGGTTATCTATCTTCTCACGGTAGGTAATGGGTTTACACGGGTGAAGGAAATCGCCGAAAGAATGACTGTTTCTCGTCCTTCTGTTGTCCATGCGCTAAAAGAACTCCAATATAGGGGGCTTATTCATCAAGAGCGCTATGGATACGTTCATATGACAGAGGAAGGCTTGAATACGGCGAGTTCTATTCTCAACAAGCATAATTTGTTGAAGGAATTTCTTGTTTTTCTTGGTGTTTCTGAATCGGTTGCAGAGCAGGATGCCTGTAAGATGGAGCATCTTTTGAGCAAGGAGTCGCTTCGTGCGATAGAAACTTTTCTTCGTGAGAGAAAGTGAAGGAGGAGAAGATGAGGCTTGATCAGGTTTCGGAAGGCAAACGATTTCGAGTGAAGCGTTTTCTTGAGAATACTCGGGGGATTCGGCGAATTCATGAAATGGGAATTTCTGAATCGCAGGAGTGTGTGCTTCTTCGCAACAAAAGGGGGCCGCTTCTTGTTGCTACCGCTGGTAGGCAAATTGCTATTGGTCGGGGTATTGCTTCACAGGTAGAGGTAGAAATTATTGAGACGTTTTTCTATCGACAGCTGGCTTTGATTGGTCAGCCGAATTGTGGGAAGACTTTGGTATTTAATAGGCTTACTGGTTCTTCACAGCATGTGGGAAATTGGCCAGGTGTTACAGTGGAACGAAAGGAGGGAAAGATTCTTCTTCGAGGGGTGTCTCTTGCCATTGTGGATTTGCCGGGGATTTATAGTTTTTCTAGTCTCAGTGAGGAAGAAGAGGTGGCAAAATCTTTTGTGCTCAATGCAAAGGAGACTCTCTTTGTGAATATTCTGGATGCAACACACCTTGAGGCGAATCTCTATCTTACTATCCAGCTTTCTCTGATGCGTGTTCCCATGGTTGTTGTGGTGAATATGATGGATGAGGCAGAACAGCAGGGGCTTGCTATTGATCTGAAACGGCTCGAGGAGCTTTTGGGTGTTCCTGTGATTGGTATTTCTGCTCTTTCTTCGGCTGATATTGCCAGGCTCAAGAGTTTTCTTTCGGGTATTATCGAAAAAGAACTCTCTCCTTCGCTTCGTTTGGCTGGGGATACCGTTTCTTCTGCCATTGAAAAAGTGGCAGAGGTGATGATTGTCCAAAAGAATGTCAAAAATCCCTTTTGGGAGGCATATCATTTTCTTGAGACGGGCACCTTGCCAGAGGGTTTAGGAGAAAGAGAACAGGCACTTCTTGAGAATATTCGGACAAAATTACGGCAAACACAGAAACAGGATTTTCGTGAGATAATGGTAGAGTGGATTCTCTCTCTGTGCATGGGTATGGCTCGTGAAGTGGTGCAGAAAAAACTTATTTCGTTTCAGTTGAAAAAGAAGATCACTGCTTTTCTTGATGCTGTGTTTCTCAATACCTATGTTGGGCTTTTTCTCTTCTTTTTTGTGATGGGGGGCGTTTTTTGGGTAACCTTTCAGATTGGCGGGTTGTTGTCGGGGTATCTTGAGCAGTTTTTTGCCTTTTTGGGAGGGCTTGCTGCAAAAATTCCCTCGCCTGTTTTGGCTTCGTTTGTGTCTGATGGACTTATTGGTGGTGTGGGGAATGTGCTTACCTTGTTGCCTTACATTGTGGTCATGTTTTTTCTTCTTTCGTTTTTGGAGGATTCGGGGTATTTGGCACGGGGAACATTTCTCTTGGATCGTTTTATGCACAAGTTGGGGCTCCATGGGAAATCGTTTGTTCCCATGGTGCTGGGATTTGGCTGTTCTGTGCCTGCTTTGATGTCCACTCGTATTCTGGATCATCCAGGGGATAGGCTGAAAACGATGATGATCATCCCATTTTTCAGTTGTTCGGCACGGATGCCGGTTTTTGCGTTGTTTGCTGCAGCTTTTTTTGGTAGGCAGGGATGGATTGCTGTTTTTTCACTCTATCTTTTGGGTGTGGCCATGGCTATTTTTACAGCATGGTGGTTGAGTAAGACGGTGATTAGGGAGCATTCGGAGGGGCTCATTATGGAGCTTCCCGTTTATCGATTTCCTGCACTTATCAATCTCTGGAATAATACCTGGTTGAGGAGCAAGGGGTATCTGGTACGTGCAGGAACTATTTTGGTTGTTTTTTCTCTTTTTTTGTGGGGGCTTTCTGTCTTGCCTTGGGGTGTGGAACCTGGTTCTGCAGATTCTCTCATTGGTAGAATAGGAAAGGGGATTTCGTGGGTTTTCTTACCTCTTGGTTTTGATTGGCAAATGGTGGTGGCTCTCATCAATGGCTTTTTTGCTAAGGAAATTGTGATTTCAACGCTTGGTGTGTTGTATGGGACGGGGGAGAATTTGGCTGGGGCACTTTTGGATCATATGAGTCTTTCAACAGCTATTGCCTATATGGTGTTTATTCTGCTCTATACTCCTTGTGCTGCAACAGTAGCAACCTTTCGTGCTGAAAGCAAGTCAACGAAATGGACGCTTTTTGCCGTTGGATATGGGCTTGTTCTTGCATGGGTGGTTGCGTTTCTCTTGAAGCATGGTATGGGGTTGTTTTTGGGATGAGGGTGTTTAACGACGGCGAGATCGTTCGTTTTTCCGTTCGATGCGGGTGAGAAAACGATAGGTTAGGTAGCCGATAATGATCATGGCAAGCACAAAGAGCCCATACGATATGGGCCAAGGAATACCTTCTGTCATGAAAGTGTACTCTGACATTCCCAGGATACCGGCTATGAGATTGAGGGGCAGGAAGATGATGTTAATAATGGTGAGGTTTTTAATAAGAATGTTCATATTGTTGTTGACAATGCTTGCTCGTGCATCCATAAGAGTGGCAAAAATCTCAGAGTATGTTTCTGCTTGTTTGGTTGCCTGTTCGGTTTCTACCAAAAGGTCGGCAAGGAAGTCCTCGTTACAAGGCAGTGCTTTGACAAAGAGATAGTTCTGAAAGCGAGTGAGGGCGTTTTTGTTGCCATGGAGCGATTCGAGGTAAAAGATGAGGATTTCACTGAGGTGAAACATTTGAAGCAGGTATTCATTCTGAAGAGAGGTATTGATCTTTTCTTGAATTTCCCGAGACATCTGTTTAATGATACGGAGATGTTCGATAAAACTTCGGATGACTTGATACTGGATAAAAAGGATCGTGTCGTTGAGATTCTCGAGTTTTATAGGACTTTTTGTTTGTAGGTTGGGAATTTTTTTGTTGGAGATAATGATGAGTTGATTTTCTACAACGAAGAAACCAATGGACATGATGTTGAGTGATGACACATCTCCGAGGAGAAGAGGGGTCGGAGATTTCCAGATGATGGTGTAGTTGTTTTCATCAAACTCAAAACGGGCAACTTCGTCTACATCGAGGGCGGAAGCAACGGAGTGTTCATCGATTCCCCAGTTCGTCTGAATAAATTCTTTTTCGTTCTGATCAATATTGGAGTAACAGAAGATATTCCCTTCTGGTGATGGAGTAAGACAGCCGTTAGTGAGAGCGTAGCGATCGACCATAGTTTCCTCCTCAAAAGAGATGCCAAAAACCAGAAGAGAAGTATTCCATCGAGCGCCTTTTAGTATATGACGGAATAAAGAGTTTGTCAAGGAAAAAGCAAGATATTGAAAGGCGATCTTTTTTCAAAATACCCCTTTGGGCTATTGACAAAGGTGCTTTTTTGCTTTATAATATACTAAACCTATAGGTTTTTAGGAGTGTTTATGAAAATCTCTACCAAAAGCCGCTATGGGCTTCGGCTTTTGTTTCGTCTGGCAACGATCAAGACGGATGAGGTGGTTTCGCTTGCCACGATTGCCCAGCAGGAAGGAATTTCGGAGAAGTATCTTGAGCATATTGTGAATCGATTGAAAACAGCAGGGATTGTTCGTTCCCAGCGTGGTGTGAAGGGAGGGTATGTTCTTGCAAAGAGGCCGGAAGAGATTTGTATTCTTGATGTGGTGGAACTGCTTGATGGGTCGCTTGAGCTCGTGGAGTGTGTAGGGAAAAAGGCATGTGCGAGACAGCCCCTCTGTCCTACCCAATGGATTTGGGAAAGGCTCTCAAATGTGCTTAAGGCAGAGCTGGCTGGGATAACCCTTGAGGATGTGGTGCGACGTTCTGTGGAGAATGGATCACATTATTATGAAATCTAAGGAGGATATTATGATAGCGAACAATATCACTGAGTTGATTGGAAATACACCTCTGATTCGACTCTCGCGGATGTGTGAGGATGCAGAGATTCTTTTGAAGGCGGAGTTTTTTAATCCCCTTTCGAGTGTGAAGGATAGAATCGGTCTTTCTATGATTGAAGCGGCCGAGAGAGAAGGAAAACTCAAGCCCGGCAGTGTTATTATTGAGCCAACGAGTGGGAATACCGGGATTGCTCTTGCTTTTATTGCTGCTCAGAAGGGGTATCGGTTGATTCTGGTGATGCCTGATACCATGAGTGTGGAACGCCGTAAGCTCCTTAAAATCTTTGGTGCCGAGGTTGTCCTTACCCCGGGAATTGAGGGGATGCGAGGTGCTGTGAATAAAGCAAACGAGTTATTGGAAAAGTACCCTGGAAGTATCATTCTCCAGCAGTTTGAAAACCCTGCTAACCCTGATGTGCATCGTAGAACAACAGCCGAGGAGATTTGGAGAGACACCGATGGCAAGGTGGATATCTTTGTGGCTGCCGTGGGGACAGGTGGTACACTTACGGGAGTAGGAGAGGTGCTGAAGTCTCGGAAACCTGATGTCAAGGTGATTGCAGTGGAGCCAACAGATTCACCGGTGCTTTCAGGTGGAAAACCTGGCCCGCATAAGATTCAGGGGATTGGGGCAGGTTTTATCCCCAAGGTTTTGAATACCGCTCTCATTGATGAGATTATTCAGGTGAGGGCAGAGGATGCAGGAGCTGTTTCTCGTGAGCTTGCCCGTCGAGAGGGTATTCTGGTGGGTATCTCTGCTGGTGCCAATGTCTGGGCTGCACTTCAAGTGGCAAAGCGGCCTGAGAATAAGGGTAAAACCATTGTGACGATTGGCTGTGATACAGGTGAGAGGTATCTTAGCACCTGGTTGTTTGATGAATAGAACGGAGGTGGATTTTTATGAAGAAGGAGAGATTTGAGACACTTGCCCTGCATGCGGGGCAAACCATTGATGAAACGCTTTCGCGTGCTGTTCCCGTGTATCGTACGACATCGTATCTCTTTAAAAGCAGTGAGCATGCGGCGAACCTTTTTGCCTTGAAGGAAGCAGGCAATATCTATACTCGAATCATGAATCCAACAACGGATGTGTTGGAGAAACGAATGGCTGTTTTGGAGGGAGGGGCAGCAGCTCTTGCCCTTGCTTCGGGTACCAATGCTATTCATTATGCCATTATCAACATTGCAGGGGCGGGTGATGAGATTGTTTCAGCAAACAATCTCTATGGCGGGACTTTCTCGATGTTTCATGATATTCTCCCGCAGTTTGGGATTACTACTCGTTTTGTGGATATTCGCAAGCCAGAGAATATTGTTTCCGCGATTACGAGCAAGACGAAGGCAGTGTTTGTGGAAACCATTGGGAATCCCTCGCTGGATGTGGCTGATATTGAAGCGATTGCCAAGATCGCTCATGAGCATGAGCTTCCTTTGATTGTTGATTCTACTTTTACGACGCCGTATCTTTTGAGGCCAATTGAGTATGGGGCTGATATTGTTGTTCACTCGCTAACAAAATGGATTGGAGGGCATGGAACGGCAATTGGTGGGATTGTGGTGGATAGCGGAAGGTTTAACTGGCAGAATCCAAAGTTTTCTCTCTTGTATAATCCTGATCCTGGTTATCACAATCTTCGGTTTGCCTTTGATCTCGGGGAACAGAATCATCTCGCTTATATTATGAGGATGAGGCTTGTGCCGCTTCGTAATCTGGGAGGTTGTATTTCCCCTGATAATGCGTGGGTATTTTTGCAGGGATTGGAAACACTTGCGCTTCGCATGGAACGTCACTGTGAGAATGCGCTTGCTGTGGCACAGTTTTTGAAAACTCATCCCAAGGTTGCCTGGGTGCGTTATCCCGGTCTTCCTGATGATCCTACATTTCCTGTGGCAAAACGCTACCTAAAAAAAGGGTTTGGTGGAATGGTGGTTTTTGGAGTGAAGGGCGGACGTGAACAAGGGCAGCGGTTTATTGAATCACTGCGGCTCTTTTCTCATCTTGCCAATGTGGGGGATGCAAAGAGTCTTGCTATTCATCCTGCGACAACGACTCATTCACAGCTCTCTGATGAAGATATGATTGCTGGTGGTATAACTCCCGATCTTGTTCGGCTTTCGATTGGTATTGAACACAGGGATGATATTCTTGAAGATCTTGATCAAGCACTGTCAAAAATATAAAGAGGAAGACGATGATACGGATTATAGTCAACGGGGAGGAGAGGGAGATCTCTTCTCCCTGTTCTTTGCAGGATTTTGTGGGATCTCTCAACCTTTCTTCTCAACGGGTGGTTATTGAGCACAATGGAGAGGTAGTCCCTTCTGGAAAGTGGGGAGAAAAAGAGCTTCACGATGGTGATCGATTGGAGATAGTGCATTTTGTTGGAGGCGGATAGTGAAAGTTGGTATTGCTGGGGTGGGAGGTATAGGCAGTAATGTTGCCGTGCATCTTGTGAGGGCAGGGGTGACTTCCTTTCGGGTCGTGGATTTTGATCGGGTCGAGGTTTCCAATCTGAATAGACAATTTTATTTTGCTCATCAGGTGGGGAAGCCAAAGGTGGAAATGCTTGTTGAAAATCTTCGGCTGATTCGGGATGATGTTGTTTTGGATGCTCGCAACTGTTATCTCGATGAGAAAAATATTGGCGAAACTTTTGCTGACTGCGATTGTATTGTGGAGGGGTTTGATAAAGCGGAGATGAAAGCACTGCTTCTTCGCACCTTTTGGAATTCGGGAAAGTATATTGTCTCGGCAAATGGAGTGGCAGGGAATAGAACAGATTCGATTCGGATCTATAGACCGAATGAACGCATTGCGATTGTGGGGGATTTTGTTTCGGATGTTTCCTCTCATCCTTTGAGTTCTGCTAAAGTTGGAACTGTTGCCGCTATGATGGCAAGTATTGTTCTTGAATGGCTGGGAATATTTCCGTTGGGAGAATAGGATATGGTGAAGCGTATTCCTCTTTGGCTTGCTTTTTTGTGGGGAGTGGTGGTGTTCCAGGGTGTGCCTTTGGTGATGGGATGGTTGCGCTTACGATTTGGTTTTTTTGAGGGGGAGTATCTTTGGGCTGTGGTTTTTGTGCAGTTTCTTTTGACCTACCTGTGGTTGTTTTTTCTTTCGCCAGAGAATACAACGAGGAGGGCAATCTTTGCTCTTCCACCTAAAGCGGGGAAAATGGCGCTCACGATCGTGCTTTCGTGGGTTATGGTGCTTGTTGTGGGATCGGAGGTGTTGTTTATTCTTGCGATTGTAACCAATTTGCTCTCGGGGGGGATGGTGGCATCGATGTTTGTTCAGGATATGTCACACTATCAGGCTGCGTATACGGGGATTTTTGCTCTCATTGAGTCAGGTGGTTTTTTCACAAAACTTATGGCACTGCTGGTTATTGCTGGGATTGTGCCTCTCACGGAGGAGTTTATTTTTCGAGGGATGTTGTTTGAGGGACTTTCGAAGTATTTTTCTTCTCGCTTGGTGATTGTGTTTCAGGCGCTTGTGTTTGCTTTTCTGCATCCGCTTGGGTTTTATACGGTGCTCTATATCCTTATAGGTCTCATGTTGGGCTGGTTTCGTAGTCGCTTTTGTTCTCTTTGGCCGGCGATATGGGCGCATCAGTTTCAGAATGCGTTGGCTTTTGTGAGTTTTCTTTTTGGTGGGAGATCAATGTATACCCTTGATCCTCTTCTTTTTCAACCGATTCAGCTTGCTGTGCTTGTTCCGGCTCTGTTGGTTTCTTCTTTGTTTGCTTTTGCTCTGATTCGTCGATTGGTTCAGTGGGAAACTACCATCGCCAACTGAGAGAACAGGCAAATTTGTTGGTTTTTGCGCTGGCTATGAAGCGAAGGGAGAATGATAGACTGTTGTGATAGTAGCGAACCCCTCCACAGAAGAGTGTTACGGGTTGGTAGAACCATGAGCTTTCCATTTCGCCTCTTTCCAGAGGGGGAAAGGTTATGGAAATGGGATCGCTTTTGAGGGGGGAGAGCCAAATGTACCAGCCATAGAGGGTGAGGTGGGAGAATGAGAGGGAAAGTCTTGTCTGGTATTCGTATCCCATGGATTCATTGTGGTGGGAGAACTTGGCTTGAAGGGTAAGCTTGTACTGTGGGGAGAAAATCCAGAATGTTGTTTCTATGCCCTCTCGTATGAAAAAGGAATTGGTGCGGTTGTCGAGAGAAAGAGGAAGAGAGATGCTTTGCCATCCCAGATAGCGGAGGGAGAGCAGTGGTTCATAGATGGGAGAGAGATGGAGCTTGGTTGTGAAATAGGAGGTGCAGAAATTGGTGTAGTATTCTCCGCTTCCTTTAATCCGAAAAGGCGAATGGTTCGCTGTGAGGGCGAGGAGCATCCCTTGTTTGCCGTTGATTCCTCGGTAGAGCTCTCCTGAAAATGGGGAGAAAAAGTTGGTCTCTCCTCGGTAGCCTACCAGAGCAAGAGACAATCTTCGTGTTCTCACACGAATGTAGCTAAGGAAGGCACTCCCTTGAGCAACGGCGTATTCTCCTCCCATGTCGAGAAAGCCAGATTGCCATTGACCAACCAGGCTTGTTGCGATGTTGGTATTTTGGTTGGTGAAGATGTACTCAAATAGTTGTCCACAGAGCCAAAGTGGCTCTTGGTTGTAGGCGAGATAGCCTCCTCCACAGGATGTCTGATTTGAGGTAAGCAATCCACCGAGATGCCACGAAGAAAGGGAAATCTCTCCTCCTATCCCTCGCAGGGTGTCATCATAACCGTTTTCGTTTGCGTCTTTTTTGGAAGAAAAGGGAAGGGAAAAGCCATTCCCCCATTCAACAATACTCGAAACTTCTCGGGATATAATGCGAAACGGTTTTCCAAAGAGAAGACCGGCACCTTGTGCATACCGAAAATCACCTAACCAGAGATGGATGTTCTTTGGAGAGAGGGAGAAAGAGATCATTGATTGGGTAATGATAGTGGATATGTTGCCTGTCTGGTTCTGGAGGGAGGGAATGATGAGAGAAATGTTCCAAATGGGATGGGAAAGTCCTGTTCTGAAGAGGAGATTTGTGTTTTCCCAACGAAGTGTGTTTTCCCAGAAGAGGGTATTGGTTGGTGGAGAGAGAGTTATCCACGGGGAAAGGGCGCGTATTTCGGAAACACTCCATCCCAGTTGGAGAAGATCGCGAGGGGATTGAAGGGGGTGGTGTGTTCGATAGGCAGTGAGCCTTTGGATTTTGTCTGAAGTCATGGTTGGAAGAAGAGCGAGAAGCGATGGGGAAGCGTTGTTGAGATCAACAGGGTAAATGAAAAAGTCGTAGGTATCAGCACTATACGGGGCATCCTCAGAGGGAGGTATGTCGAGGATAAATCGCCATCGAAACCATGAGAGGGACTCATCCGGCAGGCCAGAAAGAAGAATTTCTTCATAACTCCAGATCCATCCTTGCTTTTCACGCAAAGAGATGATGGAAGAAGCCAATCGCTCATCAAGCCCATTCAGTCGGAAGAGATGGGTGAGCTGATTGCTGCTTATGGTATTGATATTGTAGGAAGATGCATAACTAATCGTCAGGGCAAGCGAGTTTATAACCAACACCACGAAGAGTTTGAAGGCACTTCCCATAGTTTTTGAGTTTCTCCCGCAATTTTTTTATGTGAACATCAATAGTTCTGTCCATGATGGCTTTTTCATTATTCCAGAGGAGTTCGATGAGGGTTTCTCTGGAGAATACCTGCCCTGGGTGTTCCAGAAAAATGGAAAGGAGTCGAAATTCTGTGGCGGTAAGGCTTATGGGTTCATTGCCGATGAAAGCCTCAAACCGTGAGGTGTCAAGGCGAATGTCTTGCCATTGGAGAAAGGGGGATTTTTTTGGGGGGGTGGTGTTACTGGACCGTCTCAAAACGGCATTCACACGGCTAACGAGTTCCCGAGGGCTGAATGGTTTTGGGATATAGTCATCAGCACCAAGATCAAGCCCTAAGACTCTGTCGATTTCTTCGCCTCTTGCGCTGATGCAGATAACAGCGGTTGTGGGGGATTTTTCACGGATCCAACGAAGGATATCGAAACCGCTTCTGTCGGGGAGCATGATATCGAGAAGGACGAGATCGGGCTTTGCCAATTCGTTGTTCCAGGCATGAAAAAATTCGGCTGCCTTTTCAAAACCTCGACAGGAAAAACCTTGGATTTGGAGGCTTCTTTGCTCAAGCTGTCGGATGTCTGTTTCGTCCTCTATAATCCAAATGATTTTTTCCATCTTCCCCCCTTTTTAATAGCGTGCTGTATGGCGAAAGTGTGCCATTCTTTTGAGAAGCATTTCAAGGGCTTTGAGGTAGTCCTCATTGCTTGCAAGAACGATGTGATCGAGTCCAAAGCGATGGAAAAGCGAGGTGTAGAACTTCTCATACCTGCTGTATCGAGAATCTTTTTGAAGAAGTACGGTCTGGTTTTGGCGGGTTTCAAGGTCAAAGAGGGATGCTAGCAAAGGGATCCATTGATTCCACGGTACAAGGGAGGGAGGATGAGGGGTTTTTTCCTCGGGATGATGGATAACGATGGGGATGACTTCATGACGATCGCAGAGTTTTGAGAGAGAACGGTCGTATTCTCCATCGAGGAAGTCCCCAATTAAAAAGAGAATGGCTGGTTTTTTGATCATCTCCGCTACTTGAGAAAATGATCGTGCGAGGGATGTCCCTCGGAAACGAGGAGGATAGTACCAGCTATCACGGATGATACGGAGAAGTTGCGAGTAGTTGTGCTTAGCGGGAATGTAGTGTTCGATTTCGGTGGTGTGGAGAACAAGTCCTACCCTGTCCTGGTTGTAAAAAGCCATGAAGCCGAGAAAAGCTACCACCTCTGCCATGATCTGACGTCGGGAGAGAAGTTGTCCAGCATAGGCAGAATGGCTGATATCGAGGACAAAATAAACAGTAAGCTGTCGTTCTTCAACGAACTGTTTTACATAGGGTTGCTGCATTCTGGCTGTTACATTCCAGTCAATGTCACGGATATCATCTCCATAGGTGTATTCTCGAACATCGGAGAATTCTATACCTTTGCCTTTGAATACACTGTGGTATTGGCTTGTGAGTTGATCCTTGATGAGTTTTCTGGCACGGATTTCAAGGTGTTTGACACGAGAGATGATTTGCTGGATGGACTCAGGAAGGGGGAGATTCGTCTTTTCCATCGGGCAACTCCGAGGGAGTGGATTCTTTGGAGATCATCGTGGCTTGGGTGTAACGGGCACCATCTTCATCGTAGCGAGGGGAGGAATCAAAGAGCATGACAATGCGCTCGTAGATGTACCATCCCAGAAATACTAAGAAAAGGACAAGGGCACCAATAAGCACAAGGGGAAAGATAAAAGAAAACAAAACAAGCACCAGAAGAATTCCACCAACGAGGAAAAGGAGGTTCCCATACTCTTTATTTCCGTGTAGCATAATCGCTCCTCTGTTATTATACACAAAAGCGGAAAATAAAGCAAACAATTCAGGGGGTGTCGTGCCAACCAAAAAGAGGAAAAATTTTTTTGTTTCTTATTATCATTATTCTGAGTCTTTCAGTTCATTGTATACAGTTGTATACAGTGTATATTTTGTCTCTATTCTTCAAAAATACTTGAACAACAACTGGATCGAAGTGTTTTCCAGAACTTTCTTTAATGATATTTAATGATTCCTCAAAAGAAAATGCCTTTTTATATGGCCTTCTCGTCGTAAGTGCATCGAAAACATCTGCAACAGCCAATATTCTTCCTTCTGTGCTTATCTTCTCGCCCTTTTTCTCAAAAGGATAGCCGCTTCCATCCCACTTTTCATGGTGGTCAGAAACAATATTTATAGCCGTTCTCAATGCTCGCTCGGTCATTATGCCTTTGCTTCTCTGTACAAAACCTTCCAATATCTTAACTCCGATAATCACATGCGTCTTCATTATCTTCCACTCATTATCGTCAAGTTTACCGGGTTTTAGAAGTATCCTATCCGGTATCCCTACCTTTCCTATGTCATGCAACGGTGAAAATTGGTAGATTTCTCTTACCAGTCTCGGTTCTAATTCCATTCCTTCTGCTAAGATTTTTGAATACAAAGCCACCCTCTTTATATGAGTGCCCGTCTCGTTATCACGAAATTCGGAGAGATCTATAAGTGAATCTCCAAAGTTGGCAACTATACTTTGCATTGAAAGTGTGTGATAGAGATATGGTGATAGGGTTAAAGAAAGTCTATAAAACAATTTTCCATCTTCTTCATTGAAAGCATTTATTTTTTTGGAAGCTAAAAAAAAGAAACCAATAGTTTTTCCGTTTACAATTGCTGGTACTGTCAAATTCGAAAGAAAGCCCTCTTTAACTATTTTTTCTGAACTAAGGGATCCTTCTTTTTTTCTTAGATCCCCTATAATTCTATACTTCATTTCATCTTTTATCATCTTACCAAGCGATGTTTTAGAGAGATTTTGTTTAAAGCCCTTATCAAGAAAAATTGGTTGGTTTGGTTCGACAAAGAATGCAGTTTCAGCAATCACCTCTTCACCAGATATCAATGCAATAGAAAACCTCTGGGATTTGAAAAAAGAACATATCGCCTTACCAACAAGATTTATATATTCTTCTATTGTATTTACTGTATCTAAATACGGTAGGAGTCTAAAATAATCTATCAAATCGATTCTTAAATTAGCCTCGTTGATTAATTCGTTAATGTAATCTTCCTCTCTAAACTTTGCTTCTGGTACTGTTGGAATTTTTTCTATATACATGTTCTTAACGACTGATTCAAAAGTTTGGAATGTTTTCTGACCAAATGAGAATATGGATTTTTCAATTATTATTGAAAACATGAATTGAAGAAGAATCAAAGTAAAGATTATGAATACTATGATGAGAAAAGAGTTAAAACGTTTTCTTATAAACTCACTCTCGTGGTTTTGCATGTATTTTGCGAAGTCTCTCAACTCCTGCGCCATTGTTTCTGAATTTTTTGATTTTATACCCTCCTCGATTTTTACGGTGTTGTAACCGTATTTTTGCATGACCTCTAGTAAATTAGGAACCTGAGAGTGATCAAGCACTGCTTTGTTAATTTGAGCATAGCTTGTTTTGATAGCATTATAAACTTCTTTAGTGTTGTAAGCTAATGCAATGAGCCAAAGAACACTGAATATTAAAAAGCCAAGGATTATTATAAAAGATAAATTAAAATCTTTTAACCGTTTATAAATTGATCTTTTTATTTTTGCATTATTCTCCATTTTATCCCCCTTTCAAGT
>Ga0209809_1000046_pt1 | contig 120384 bp, 95 predicted proteins | sample YNPMSTMetaG_FD_186172 | JGI IMG/M metagenome (GOLD analysis project Ga0209809, IMG submission 186172) | Anoxygenic and chlorotrophic microbial mat microbial communities from Yellowstone National Park, USA - YNP MS-T MetaG (SPAdes) (version 2) ...
GCTCCGGCGCAGGAAGCCGAAGAGGGTTTTCACTCCCTGTTCGATGGCCGCACGCTGCGCGGCTGGCACGTGCGGGAAGGCCCCGAATCCGCATTCTACGTCAAGGACGGCGCCATCGTCGTGCACGAAGGCTCGAACTTTCCCGCCTGGCTTTGCTCCGATCGCGAATACGAGAATTTCGATTTCCGCTGCGAGTTTTTCCTGCAAGGCTGGATGGACTCAGGCATCTATCTCCACGCTCCCGAGCACGGTCGGAACGCCTGGGTCGGCTTTTATATCAAACTCTTCCACAAGCAGGACCCCAAACCGCTCCCAGAATCCGCCGGGGCCATTTTCCCGCTCGTCGCGCCGCGGAAAGTGAATGTGCGCAATCGCGGGGAGTGGAACACGCTCCGTGTTCTGATGGACTGGCCGTTGCTGAGGGTCTGGATCAACGACGAGATCGTGCAGGATCTGGACGTGGCGAGCATCCCTGAGCTGCGCTACCGACTCCGCCGGGGGTATCTGGGCCTCGAGTCGTTATCCTACCCCATCCGGTTCCGCAACCTGCGGATCCGCGAGCTTCCCGACAAGGAGAGATGGGAAATCCTGTACGACCAACCCGAGGATCTGGAACGCAACTGGTTCGTAGCCGAGGGCGCGCCCGAAGTGGAGGCGTTGGGCAGAGTCTTGCGCCTGGACCAGCTCGGTCACCTGGCCACGCGCGAGCAATACCGCGACTTTCAGTTTCATGCCTACATCCGCGCGAGCCAATGGTCCAACGGCGGAATCATCTTCCGCGCCGACAAGGATCCCCGCAGCGCACGGCGTTATGAGATCCAGTTGCACGACGTCGAGAATGCGGTGTATCCGACGGGTTCCCTTTATTATTACAAGCGGGCGATTTATCCGCGAATCGAACCGGAAAAATGGTTCCTGTTACAACTGATCGTCCAGGGACGTTACTGCCTTGTGCGAATCAATGGCGAAAACGTCATGGAATACGATGCGCTGGAGAACCTGGAGCCGGGCCATCTCATGTTGCAGGCGCACCGGAGGAACCGCTGGATCGAGTACAAGCGGGTGATGATCAAGCGGCTTTGATTCGGGAAGGAGGCTATCTTATGGCGAGCCGAGCGGGAAGCAATCCGTTGATCTACCTGAGTGAGCACCTGGCCGCGTGGAAAAGGGAAGGGACGTACCAGAAGCTGCGCGAGTTGCAGACGGCCTGCGGCCCCGTCTGCCGGGTGGATGGACGGGAGGTCATCAATCTCGCCTCCAATAATTATCTGGGGCTGGCGGATCACCCCAGGCTCAAGGAAGCGGCGATCGAAGCGATCCGCCGTTTCGGGGTGGGATCCGGCGCGGTGCGAACGATTGCGGGCACGATGTCGTTGCACCTCGAGCTGGAGCGCCGCATCGCGGAATTCAAGAAGGTCGAAGCGTGCGTGGTGTTTCAGTCCGGGTTCGCCGCCAACGCTGGAACGGTGGCGGCCATCCTGGGGCCGGACGACCACATCATCTCCGACGAGCTCAACCATGCCAGCATCATTGACGGCTGCCGGCTTTCCAAAGCCAGGATTCACATTTTTCCCCACAGGGATGTAGAGGCGGCGGAGCGCATCCTTAGCGAGCTCCAGTCCGCGCCCGGACGCAAGCTGTTGATCAGCGACGGGGTCTTCTCCATGGATGGCGATATCGCGCCCCTGCCTGCGCTGGTGGAATTGGCCGAACGGTACGGCGCCGTCATGATGGTGGACGATGCCCACGCCTCCGGTGTGCTGGGACGCGCCGGACGCGGCACCATAGATCACTTCGACCTTCACGGGCGCGTCCACATCCAGGTGGGGACTCTTTCCAAGGCGATCGGCGCGCTGGGCGGTTACGTCTGCGGCAGCCGGGATTTGATCGAGTATTTGTATCACCGCGCCCGTCCCTTCCTGTTCTCCACCTCGCATCCGCCGTCGGTCGCCGCCACTTGCCTTGCCGCCTTCGATCTTCTCGAGCAGGAACCCGAGCGAATCGAGGCGCTGTGGCACAACACGGAATATTTCAAGGCCGGCCTGCGCAGCGCGGGTTTTGACACCGGCGCCAGCGAGACGCCGATCACGCCCATCATGGTAGGCGACGCCGCGCTGGCTTTCCGTTTCTCCGCGGAACTTTTCGAGGAGGGCGTGTTCGCCACCGGCGTCGGTTATCCCACCGTCCCGAAGGGCAAAGCCCGGATCCGCACCATCGTCACCGCGGTCCACACCCGTGACCAGTTGGACCGGGCGCTGGAGATTCTGGTCCGGGTAGCTCGAAGACTCGGCGTTCTTTGCTGACCGCGACTGCTTCGAGCTTTCTTTTTCGCGATCCGGGCGAAGGCATGGAGTGAATCTTCAGGCATCTTCCTTGCTCGAAAGCAGGCGTTTCCCCCATCCCTGACGTTCAAACCAGACGGGCCCCTTCCGATGAGCAAATAAGCCGGGTTGCTATTCCGAGGACGCGAGGGGGCACCGCTCGCGTGGCCCCGGGAAGCAGCCGGCCAAAACAGCTTCGAGAGAGGAGAAAGGCATGACCCATCGGATGTCCCGTTTCTGGAAGGAGACCGAGGGCCAGGACCTCATCGAGTACGCCCTGATGGCGGGCTTCGTGGCCCTGGCCGCCGCGGCTCTGATGCCGAACGTGACCAGCAGCATCAGCACGATTTTCAGCAAGATCAACTCGTTGTTGAGCAGCGCCGCCGGCACCGGGCAGTGAGCCGGACGCGGGTTGCGCAGCACGAGCTGAACTTTTGACCCGGTCGGGCGGCGCAATCCTGCGAGGTTGCGTCCCCTGCAGGGTTGCCGGAAAAGCGCGAAGGCGCCGTCCGCGACATGTCGCTCATGCGGCCGTCGCGGCCTGGCAAGTCCTTCGGGAGAGCCGGTCTGCGGGCCGGCCCGGGCCGGCCCGCGTTCCTTTGCAGCTCCCGGTATCGGCTTTACGCCAGCGGAGAAACGAGGTTACCGTCTCGATCAAAAGGCAACTCGAAAATCTCGCCCAGAACTTCCAAAGCCGGGTTCGCCTCCACCTGAGCGCGAAGATTCTCGCTCAACGCCACCAAATCGAGCCTGAGGGTGTTGCGGATCCACCCGATTGCCAACTCTTCGCGCCGAAACTTGCCCGCAGTGGGCCAGATTTTCTCAAGACACTCCCGATCCGTAGGAAAGTGGATCGGCAAGCGAGCGCCGGCAGGCGTGAATGCGGTGAGCGAGTTGATTTGAGTCGCATTCCAGTCAATCCTGGCAAGAATTCGATCGGCGACGACGTCCGCCATGCCTATTCCGACGGCATTCCCGTAACTCAGCTCGCTGATATCGCGGACAAATATTCGCCCCACCCGTGGCAAACCGGGCCAAGGGTTGTAGCCGCCGTCAATGGAGCGATTCACGACCTTGGTATCCATGCCCGTGCCGCTGATGTCCTTGCCGATTTGGTCGAGGATCAGGATATCGAGGTCAAAGGGGAGGCTTCCTCTCCAAGACTTGGCGAGGGTCAGCAGTTCTGCTTCGCCGTGCTCCATTCGTTCGCCGGGGAGCACCTCCACTCTGGCTGTGTTGTGATTGGCGTCTTCAACCACGGCAAGGCCGCCCAGTATCTTCCCGCCGGCGAGCAGGTGGCGCCCGACCTGAAGGATAACTGCCTCGAGGCCAAGCTGATAAGCCCATGTATGGTAAGCTTGCGCGCCGGCGTGCTTTCCGAGGCCGATGGCCATCATTTTGAAAAGGCCGCTTTCGATTTTTCCTTCGAAACTCGTATGCCACTTGACCCGATTGATAAGGAAAATGGCGTCGCTTTCAGCCGCCAGCCGGTCGAGATAGACCTCGATGCCCTCCGGTGTACGGCCCAGCGAGACCACCTCGAGGGAACTGGCGATGGGACAGCCGATGAAGGCTTCGGTGACGCCGTAGTGCTCGAGCACGGCTGCCTGACCCTCCGCCGTGGCTGCGCCGTGGCTCCCCATGGCGGGAAAAACGAAGGGCTGCATGCCATGGGACCGGAAGTAGTTCACGGCGGCGCGGACGATCACAGCCAAATTGGCGATGCCTCGGCTGCCGCATCCGATGGCCACCCGGGATCCCGGCCGCAGCCGCGCGGCGAGCGCGCTCCGTTCGAGTTCGCGATGGAGGGCGGCATCGAGGTCCGGGATCCGGCGATCAGGAAACCGTTGGCGCACCAGCAGCATCCGGGGGAAGGACATAAGCCGATTATAGCAACGGGTCTGCGGACCCCATCCGGCGGCCGCTGCTCCGCCAACAACTGCGACTCATTGTCTCCACTGACTTTCGAGCAGGCGCGCGTACTCGCCTGAGGCGTAAACTTCAAAGCTGAAGTCCGCGGCGCGCGCGGGCGTGAAGGGCTGCAATTGCTGGGAGCAGGCGTAAAGATGGTCCGCGAAGCGATGATAGTTCCGGAGAAAGCTCGCGGAAAGAATCTCGCACGGCGGCAGCTCGGCGAAGATCGCGTGCAATCCTGCAGCACGTGCGAAAATGCGCCTGTATTCCTGTACGCCCCAGGACCGGAGCTTCTGGTCCACTCCGGCGGGTGGATCCTCGATCAGCAAGGCAAGGAAGCTTTCCCGGCTATAGGACGATTCTCCCGGACAGGGCCGGCGGGAGACGAGCTCGGCGCACTGATCCGCCCAGCGAAGAATGTCCTTGCCGACATAAAAGAGCATGCACAGCTCGGAATATCGCCCCTCGAGTAACTGCTGTTCGAGCTGCTGGGGGCTGAGTTCTCCCTCCGGCAGCAGGCCCTGGAGAATCAAGCTGGCCCGCGAGGCCTGTAACAGGCGCGCCGGATCGGAAGGTTGTGCGAACGGGTGCAGGATGAGCGGGGGAAGGCTAAAGGGTCGCGGGGCGTCCAAGGCCGACATCTCTCCTCGCTACTTTTCGGCAGCAAGCAGGGTGATTCTTAATCGGTACGGCTACTGGCGCTGACCCAGGACGACGCGCGTTTCGATGACCTCCTCGCCGCGCAGGACCTTGACCCTCACTTCCTCACCCGGCTTCTTGCTTCGCAAGGCGTAGGTGAAGTCGTACAGATTCTGTACCGGCTTGCCGTCGAACTCGGTCAGGATATCTCCCGCCCGCAAACCGGCCTTGTGGGCCGGTGAGCCCTCGCGAACGTCAGCAAAGCGCAGCCCTTTGGGATTTTCGGCGAAATCCGGCACGCTGCCGAACCAGGCGCCGTACCCGCGCCCCCCTCCCGGCGCAGCCGGGGCGGCCTGCCCCACGAACCGGGGGCGCTCAGGGTCGTTCAGCAAGGCCAGCACGACGTCGCCCACCGCACGCAACAGTTCGACGGCGCCCTCGGCGTTGATCTTGTCCCAGGTGTCGCTCGGCCTGTGATAGTCTGCGTGCAGACCGGAGAAGAAGAAGAGTGAGGGTATGCGCTTGCTCATGAAGGAGGTGTGGTCCGAGGAGCCCGCGTCGAAGCTCCCGGAAAGATCCGCCGCCAGCTTGTGCCTGGGCAACAATCGCGCCAGAAGCTCACGGAAGTTCGAACCGCTGGAAGCGCCGCCCACATACACCTTGCCCTCTCGCACCCGCCCGATCATGTCCAGGTTGATCATGGCCACGGCGTTCTCCAGCGGGAGCCGGGGGTGGTCCACCCAATAACGCGAACCGAGCAGGCCCAGTTCCTCCCCCGCGAAGCACAGGAACAGGACGCCACGTTTTTGTTTGGGAAGACCGGACAACCACCGGGCCAGCTCCAGCACGCCGGCCGTGCCCGAGGCGTTGTCGTCGGCTCCGAGATGAGGCTTGCCGGCTTCCCCGGGCGCCAGCGAAAACTGTTCGCCCAGTCCCAGGTGATCGTAGTGCGCGCCGATGACTACATACTCTGCGGTCTCTCCGGGCAGATAGCCCGCAACGTTGTGAACCGTCCGGACATCCCGCTGGATGTCCGCGGCCACCGTGAGCACCAGGTCTGCGGGAAGCTCGAAGGACCGTGGCTTGAGTTCGCGATCAATTTCGGCCTGGACCTGCTCGAGCTTCCTGCCGACAGCAGCCAGCCATGACTCGGCGATCTCGCTGCGGACCTGAACGAACACGATGCCCGCCTCAGCCGGGCCGGCGGTGCGGCCGAACTTTTCCAACTCCTCCCCTTCTCCCGGATGGTTCGCGCGATCATGGACCAGAATCACGCCCACAGCGCCACGTTGCTTGGCGTTCACCGCTTTGCTCCAGAACTGGGCGTGGGCGGTGAGCAGTTTGCCTGCGAAAGGACTGTTCTCGTCCGATTCCTGCGGCTCGTGACGCAACACCAGGACGAATTTCCCTTTCACGTCCAGCCCCGCGTAGTCATCGTAGTTATACTCGGGGGCTGTAATTCCATAACCCGCAAAGACGACCCTGCCGCTGACGGTCGCCGTCGTCGAGAAATTGAAAGGAACGAAGTCCTGGTTGATCTTGAGGCTGCGCTCCTGTTCTCCCAGCCGGAAAGTGAACGAATTCCGCGGTCCCGGTCGCGCGTTGGTCGTAACCGGAAAAGGCTGCAGATAGTCTCCGGCCGGCGGGCTGAGTCCGAGGGCGCGAAATTGTTCGGCAATGTAGCGGGCGGCTTTCTCGAGACCGGCCGTCCCGGCTCCCCTTCCCTCCAGTTCCGGGGACGCCAGAAACTTGACGTGTTCGAGGTACCGCTGCGGACTGATTTCGGCGGCGTGGAGCAGGACGGCAGCGAGAGCCGCCGCAACCCAACGCGATTTCTGAAAGAAGCCGATCGTTTGTCGCACGTCGTCAATCCCTCATCGGGGAAGGAATCCGCACCTCGCAGCAGTTCTCGCCCGCTGCCTGAGCCGATTTCCAGTAACCGATCTCGTACTCGATGACCTGCCGCAACTGGCTCCAGGGCAACTGGCCCACCAGCTTGCGCCCGTTCACGAACAAGGTGGGCGTCGAATTGACCTGAAGCGCCTTGCCCTCGGCGATCGAGCGATCCACGTCGCTTTCGGTCGCTCTCGTCTCCAGGCAGCGCTGGAACTGAAGGGCATCCAATTGACCGGACCTGGCGCGCACGAACTCCATGACCTTGCCCCTCAAATTCTCCGGCGTAATCTCAGCCTGATGTTCGTACAGCCAGTCGTGGAAGTCCCAGAACGATACCGGTCGCTGACGGAAAATGCAACGGCCGGCGATGGCGGCCATCCTGGCCCAGGGATGGATGGAGTCGAGCGGGAAGTCCTTGTAGAACACCCGGACCTCATTCGGAAACGTGGCCGGGATGTTCTTGCGCAGAACCAGGGCTTCCTCCTTGCAGTAACCGCACTGGAAATCGCTGAACAACACGAGCGTTACGGGGGCCTCCGGAGCGCCAAAGGCCGGATCCAACTGCGTGTTCAGCTTGTTCATCTCCTCCTGGAAAGGGTGCTGGTTGACGTCGAAAACGAGCGCTTTGAGGATCCGGGCCCCGTCCCGGGAGACATAGAAAAGCTCTTCCTGCCCCGCTGCACCCGCGGAGGCGCGCACCGGCACTTCCAAGAAGCCAGGCAGGCGTCGCGAGGGCTTCGGATCGCCGATTTCGACCGCCACGTTCGGCCCCCAAATAAAGAGATGCCGCACGTAGGCCTCCAGCGTCGGCTTGTTCAAGGCGGACTTGCGGGCAGGCGACGGGGCGGGCGCGACTTGCGCACTCCGCCGCGGACTCTGGGCCACCGCCAGCGTCACGAGCAAGACAAGGGGGAACCAGGGGCGCATACGAGTTATGCTTTCATTCTACTGGACACCGGCGGGTCTCCTCACGTTCCGCCTTGCGTGCGGCCGCAGTCCCGACGCTCCGGATGCTTGAACCGCGGCAGGCTCATCCCGCAGGTGACTGAACTTCTTACCGGCTGCGGACGGCAGGCGTTGATATGGCTCGACACGCCGGGCCTGTTCTCGGTCGAGCAGGTCACCGAACTCCGGAATCCGGTCAACTCATTGCAACCAACTGCCGCGTCGACAACGGCAAGGCCGCATCGAAGGCAGGGGTGCGGCCTTCGTAACCGGGGACCTCGACGGTCTCCTGCGCATCAGCTCGGGCGATCTGTTCCTGAGTTTCTCGCTGTCAGAAGACCACGTTTCGACTTCCATGCGCGTGCGCAAGTTGAGGCTCATGCGTCAGGGATCCTGCCGGGACGGCGTACGATGCGTTCGGCGACCAGTCCGCTCACCACATCCGTGGCGCGAATGCGCCAGGCGCCGGCGGGATCGTTCAACGCCCAGGGGATCGAAAACGCAGCGCGCCCGTTCCGAATGGTCACGTTCTGGCTGTAATGTCGGACGAGTTTCCCGGTCGGATCGAAAAGCTGGATGCGGACCACGGAAAGAGCAATCGGTCGCCCGTTATCGTCTTCGAGCGAGAGCGAGAGATCCGGATTCAGTGCAAGCCTGTGGATGCGCGTGGGGCGAATGAGCAGCAGGACGGGTTCAGCCGGACCGGCCTCGAGCGCCGGAGCCGCGAGTCCGCCGCGCAGCAAATCATAAACGATGCCCTCCAACCTGGGCAGCGCAATTTTCGTTTTCTCTTTCGGCAACAGGCCTATCAGCCGCGCGTCGCCAAACTCGCGCACGGTAGTGAGGAACTCTCCCGGCACGTCGAGCGCACGCCGGATGCCCAGGGCCCCTGGTCCGGCGCGGATCAGTCCTTTCCTGCTCTGCTGCCACAACGGCGTCTTGCGCCAGCGGCAACGCTCATCCATGCGACCTGTTTGTTCGTCCGCATAAACTATGCCGCCGCGGTCCATGAATTTTTCGATTTCTTCGGCCTCCTTGTCCGAGATGGCGATGGAATACGGCAGGATGAGTATCCGGTAATCCTCGAGGGCGCCCTGCTCGATCTGGGGAGTGGCCAGGAACCGGAACTGTACGCCTTGCCGCTCGAGCTCCTGAACCCAGCGATCGCGCCGGGCCATCAGTTCGGCAAAGTTCTTCGAGGTGCGCTGTGCGTACCCCATACCTGCGGTGATTCGGCCGTCCGTAATCCAGGCGCCGCGGATGCTGGCCATGGAGAAGTGGATGGCGACGCCGTCCTCGCGCACGCGCGAGTTGATGAAGATCCGGCCGATGCCTGCTTGCAAACGGGAGAAAACCTCAGCCAGCGCCTTTCCCTGGGCGCTCAGGGTCAGATCCGGATTCAGTAGAGTGTAATGCCAGAAAATGGAAGCGCCCGTGTGACCGTAAAATAACCGTTGCCATTGCTGATACTGGGCCTCTTCTCCGGTCAGGCCATAGCCGGTGAAGCCGGTAATGGGCATTCCGGAACGAAACAGATGATGCATGGCGTCCTGATTGCCGCCGGAATAAGGCTGAAGATAATCAATCTGCCGGTCTATCTCGTACCAGTTGCAGCCGTTGTGCGGCGTGGGGATCTGCGTGCCGGAGACGGATGCGCGCCCTCCCGGGTCCATCGCGTGCACCAAAGACCGGGCGAGCGCAAAGGCTCGCACGAACTCCGCTTCCATGTAAGCGCGGTGGTCCGCCCAGGGTGCGTAGTTCCCATGCTTCTGCGCTTCCTCGGTCGTCATGGGAACCACGTCCTCCCAGTTCCGGTAACTCGTGTTCCACGCAGCATTCAACGCCTCCAGGGCGCCGTACTGCTGCCGTAACCACGCCCGGAAGCCGGCCAGCGCCGGCGGCGACCAGTCGACGTCGAATGCGTCGGCATAACATGTCAGCGAGGATTCATCGGCCAGATACACCGCGAAGGGTCTGAGAGGAACCAGGGGGCGATAACTCTTTTCCAGTTGCGCGCGCAGGCCGCGCTCGAATTCGGGTGTTTGCAGGATAACATCGCGCGTGAGATACTTCTTGTCGCCGGTGGCGATGAAAGCCTCCTTGCGCTTCAGGTACGAGTCCCGGCGGTACCAGTAGATTCCGAACCCGGGTAAATGGGCGCTGACCATGAGTTTGAAGTTGCGCTCGGGGCGGGCCATCACGGTAACTCCGATGCGCCGGAATTGTTCGTCGAGAGCGCCGGTCCAGGGCTGGTAGCCGCGAGGTCCCGCCCAGGGAAGCAGGACCTCGTAATCGGTCCATTCGCGTGAGGAAGCTGCGTAGCGCACCTCCCGGCGTGCGCGCGCTCCGCCGGCCCTCACTTCGACGTAACCGGAGTGGGTCAGCGGCCGGCCTGCGCGCAAGGACAGGGGACTGGCGCCCTGTGCTCGCGCGAGGACCCTGCCGAAGCCATCTACCAATTCGGCCACACCCGGGTTCTGCGACTGCCACTGAACAGTAACCGTATCGCCCTCACTGATCACGGCGGGGCTGATAGTCAGATTTTCTACCCTGTCCGGTGCGGGAATTTCGATCACCAATATTCGCCACTCCGGACCAGCTTGCTGTTCGAGAAAATAACGGCCCGCAACCAACTTGCGGCGAGCAGAAGGCCGCCCGACGCCGGTTTCGAGGATCTTGCCGTCCTCGGCCCTGAGCCGCCACACGGCCGGAGGCGAAGCGGACGCGTTCGGGCGCGGTTCGCGGCGCGCCGCCCAAACCAGGGCCCGGCACAGCAACGCGTAAAAATACTCCCAGTACGCATCCACCGAGTCGAAGCGCGCGGAAACGGGCATCCGCCAGCTCAGGCCGTCGTTCCGATAGCCGAACGCCACCACGCGGCCCTTTCCATATTCCTTGACCGCGAGGATCGGATGGCCATCGGCGCTTTCCACCAGAACCGTGGCGCCAGGCGCTGCCCGGCAAACATAGTGTTCAATGTGCTGAAAAGGGAAATACTCGAGGGGGATGCCACGCGTGACGTAGTGGGGCGAGGTGGTCTTCCAGGCACCTTTGTGTGCAGGCCCCGGCTCGATCGGCTCTGATTCGTCCGCACCCTTGGGAGGCGCGGTGACCGGCGCCAGCGGCGCCAGATCGTTTTCAAAAGGCCGAATCAGGACGAGGCCCGCTCCCTCGCGCACTCGCCGTGCAAGCGCTTCGCGCGAGGCTGGCGTGAGTCTTTCCCAACCGTGATTCAACGGAAGCAGAATGGCGTCGAATCTTTTGTCGCCGGTCAGTGCCGTTTCCAGATACGAGTAAATCAGCTTCAGGTCCCCGCGCTCGGCCCGCGCCCCGTAATTCGGGCCGAAGGCCATGGTCCATTTGTTCACGTCCCATGCCGGATCAATGCTCACCGTGGTGAGCTCGAGCGAGAGTCTCTGCGCCAGTTCCACGAGCGTCCGTCCTTCGCTGACGCTGGGAACAGCCAGCAAGCGAATCGGGCCTCCGGGCAAAGGCTTGAACCATTTCACATGCGGCGTTTCGATCTCCAGAGTATAAGGGGCTTCGAACCTTTCTCCGGTTCCACGCCTCGCGCCAAGCCCCACGTCCTGCGCCGCAACGGGCCAGGTGACGATGCACAGCCACAGAATCGGCGATCGCTTCATCGGTTTTGCTGGTCCTTCGGGCTATTGTAACCTTACATGGGTGCGCCTCTTCGCGATGCGCATGCGAAGGCCGCCGAGGAGGCAGAAGTCGGATCACAACGACACGGACAGGAACAGGCATGCAAGAAACGCATCCGTTGATCGCTCAACTTCTGGCCCGGGGTCCGGTTCTGACCGACGGCGCCTGGGGAACGCAACTTCAGGAGCTCGGTCTGCAAGCCGGCGAATGTCCGGACGTCTGGAACCTGCATCATCCCGACCGCGTCGAGCAAGTGGCGCGCGCCTACGTGGACGCGGGCAGCCAAGTAATTCTGACCAACACCTTTCGCGCCAACCGCCTGGCGCTGGCGCCTTACGGGCTGGCGGGGCAGACCGTCGAGATCAACCGTGCGGGCGTCGAAATTTCACGGCGCGCCGCGGCTGGAAGCGCGCTGGTTTTCGCTTCCATAGGGCCCAGTGGCCGCATGCTGGTGACCGGCGAAACCAGCGAAGGAGAGCTTGCGGCGGCTTTCGCCCAACAGGCGCGCGCGCTGGCCGAGGCCGGCGCTGATGCGATCGTGGTGGAAACCATGGCCGATCTCGCAGAAGCGCGCCTTGCGATCCTTGCCGCTCTCGAGACTGGGCTGCCGGTTGTGGCTTCCATGGTGTTCGATTCGGGCCGGCACAAAGACCGCACCATGATGGGCGTCACGCCCGAGCAGGCTGCGCGTGAGTTGAGCGCCGCCGGCGCCCACGTCATCGGAGCGAATTGCGGACAGGGCGTCGCCGGCTACGTCGAGATCTGCCGCCGCTTGCATGCCTCCACGGAACGGCCCATCTGGATCAAGGCCAACGCGGGTTTGCCCGATATGGCGGAAGGCAAGGCCGTCTATCGGACCACGCCTGACGAGTACGCATCGTACGTCCCCGCGCTGCTCGAAGCAGGAGCGTCCTTTCTGGGAGGCTGTTGCGGGACCAGTCCCGAGTTCATCCGCGCCATGGCGCGCGCGCTGCACGCGGCAAACCGGTAGTCGCTCGCCCTGCGCGACCTGCGTCTGAAGAACCGGGGACGTCGACGACGTGGCATTGGGGAGGTTGCGACGCGCCCGGTCCGCTCCTCCGACCTGGCGCGCCGGTGAGCAGTCCGCTGCGGTTTCTCCCCTGCGTCCAGGACGGAATCCCCTGCCGGAGTGCGGCACGCCAACGTCACGCGCCGAGACCCGAACAAAGTACAGCGCGGAGAGGTACGCTCCAAAGAGCATTCGGCGTTTTCGTTGGGTTCCGGCCTGTGGCGGGCAAAACAACTTGCTGCCCGCTTGCGGCCGTCCCCCGAGGGCTCACTTGCCGAGTCGCGCGACAAAGCCGCCGCCCGGGGCCAGCTCCACGGAGATGGCGTCCGCTTTGCGGTAAGTGGCCTTGTCAACGATGACGCTCGCCGGATCCTGCGGGTGGTCGCGAACCAGCAGGGCACGGTAAGTTCCACCACCCAGAAAGCTGAGTGGAACGTTGATCTTCCGGCCCTCCGTTCCGTTCACGATGGCAACGAACCACAGTGCGCCTCGCCGGCGGGCCAGACCCGCCACTTCGCCGATTTCCGAAAAAGGCAGCACGCGGGTTTCGTCCCAGACGCTGGGTATGCTTTTGATCAGTTCCACCGCAGGATGGGCCAGAATTGCTTTGGGATGAGCCGCGTAAGTGAGCAGCGGCGAGGTGAAGGCTACGGCGGTAGCGATCTGGTGCGCCCATGTAGTGTCATTACGGCGTGCTCCGAAGTGCATGGGCGTGTAATCCGCGTGACCGGCCAGCAGGCGCGTGAAAGGTAGCGTCGCGTCATGACGCGCGCGCGGAATGTTGCGCGCTTCCATTCCCCTCACCGCTTCGCGCGTCAGCTCGTTGGGAAACGTGCGGGGCTCGCCCGTGGGCTTGTTGGCGCCGTGGAAGTTGACCAGAAGCCGGAACTCGGCCGCCTCGCGCAACGAGACCTCGTAAAGTTCGACCACCTCCTTGGCCTCATGGTCATAAAAGTCCAGCTTCACACCGGCGGCCCCGGCGTCGCGGGCGAGCTCAAAGAACTGCCGCCGCACCGCCGGATCCCGGAGCTCTTTGCTGTGCTTCCACAGCCAGATTCCCACGCCACGCTCGCGGGAGTACTGGATGAAATCGCGCAGCTCGGCCGGGGTCCACTTCTGCCAGAAGCCTTCCACGACTTGATATTCGAACCCAAGCTCCGCCCCCAACCGCGAGAACTCCTTGACGCCCTCCAGAGTCGCTTCGCCGCCATCCAGATAGCGCCAGACGGCACGACCCGGCTTGATCCAGGGCGTGCGGATTCCTTGGGGGAAAAGTTTTGGATCCGGCGGAGGAGCGAGGTTGTGCACGAGGTCACAGTTGACGAGGGTATCGAGGTCCGGCGCCGCCATCACGACTCGCCACGGCGTGGTGATCGTCCCGGCCACAGAGGCAGGCTGGGCCAACCGCTCGATATCCGGGGCGTAGCGTAACCGGAAAGGGTAGGAGGGTGGAATGGCATGCCCCAAGCGAGCCCGGAAGGCTCTGCGCCCATCGGCTTGCAAGCCCATGCCGCTGTAACGCAATAACGCGGCCTCGGTGATTGAACCGTAGCCGCCGCCACCCGGCAACTGAAAAGTCACCGGCGGAGCCGCCCATTCGCCCTCGGCCACCTCCCCGATAACCTTACGCTTGTGCACGCCCTCGTAGTGGCCCTCGAAATCGTGATACCAAACGACGCTGCCCTCGGGAAGACGGAACGCGGTAGCTTCGTCCGGCACACGCCTCTGGGTATCACTGCCAGGAACGATGAACCGGAAGGCTGCGCCGTCGTCGTAGGCGCGCGCTTCCAGAGTCCAGCTCAACCCACTGGCCGCGTGGCGAACCGCAATGCGCGCCCCCTGACAGCGATTGATGGCAGGCGAATGGACGCCATGCCAGAGATAAGTCTCGCGGACCTGGTAACGTTCGACGGCGCCGATCCGGCCTCCCTGACCGAGACTGACGCCGTCCACTACGATGCCGAGCGGGGATGGCTCGATGACGGGCCGCCCGCGAAGCGCGACAGCGTAGCCGAGATGCCCGTCATCGAGCCGCATGAGTCTGAACTGCACACGTCCTTGGGGACTGGAGAGTACGAAGTTGTCGGCGGCATCCACTGGCCCGGCCGCGAGCCAGCAGGCGCCGACGGCAGCTAACCACCGGCCCGGCGCCACGGCTGTTCCCTCAGAAACTGATCCGCAGCGAGAGCTGCTGGATGCGGGCGCTGCGCGCGCTGGTGAGCTCGCCGAAGCGGGTGTTGATCTGCCGGCCCTGCGCATCGAAGCGAGCCGTAGTATCAACGCCGCTGAATTGGGTGTGGTTGAAGGCGTTGTACATCTCCCAGCGGAACTGGAAATTCACGCGTTCTTTGAGCGGGACGTTCTTGAAAAGGGTCAAATCCCAGTTATTGGTACCGGGCCCCCGGAAGGCGTACCGAGTCGCGCCGGAGCCGCTGCCCCGCTGGCCGCGGGCCGGGCGGGCGAACACGTCGGTATTGAAGAACCGACTGAAGGCCCGCTCGCTCTTGGGCAGGATCGCTTTTCCGGTCATCACCACGGTAGTGCCATCGCCGCCGCCCGTCAGATCCGCACCGTCAGCCAGGCTGAGGCTGACGCCCTGCGGAGCACCGCTGACGAACGCGCATATGCCGGAGAACTGCCAGTTATCCAGAACCCATTTGACGACCGGGTTATCCCAGAGGCGGCTTGCCTTCGGCAGATCCCAGACCCAGTTACCCGTGAGGGTATGAGTCCGGTCGTAACCTCCGGGACCGTAGTTCCAGTAACGCCAGGAGTTGTAAGTGGCCACACCGCTGTCGTAACTGTCTCCGTAATTCATGGCCTTGGACCAGGTCCAGGCAATCCCAAACTGCAAGCCTCTCGAAAAGTTCCGCTTGGCCTGAGTTTGCAGAGAGTGGTAACTGGAAGTGCCGGCGAACTCCAGATAAGGCAAACCGGCGAAGCCGTAGTAGGGCCGGAAGAAGTTATCCGGCAACGGGGTGTTCGTGGTCGGATCGGTGTTCTCGGGAAGGAAGCGAGCCCCGTAAGGAACGTTGTTGATGCCCCGAGTCTGCCCCAGGTGGCGGCCCATATTTCCCGCGTAGGCCACATCCAGCACGGTATTGAAGCCGATGTCGCGCTGGATGCCGAAGCTCATCTGGTAGAGCGTCACCACCTTGGCGCGGGCTTCGATCACGCGGTTGAAGCTGGAAGGCGCCAGCAACCCGGCCGCGGCCAGGAACGTGTCCACGTGGCCGTAATATTGCACGGGTTGGGCCTGCAAGGGCGGATTGAAAGACATATCGCCCATCTGGCCCGAGCGCGGCCGGGCGTTGTAAAAGATGCCCGCGCCGGCCCGGATGGCGGTCTTGCCATCGCCCAAGGGGTCGAAGGCGAAGCCGAAGCGCGGAGCGAACAAGACGCCGTTACTGTACACGAAACCGCGCCGGTAGCCGGGCGTGCCGGCCCGAACGGTCCCGATATAGGGGTCGCCCGAGCCGGGTACGAACAGGCCGATATAGGCGGCCGGGAACAGCTCCCCGGTCAGGGGGTTGCGCGCCACGCGCGTGTTGCGCGCGTCGCGGGCGGGGAAGAAGAGGACCGGGGCCTTGGAGCGGTCATAGAGGGCGGCGTCAAAATTGGCTGCCACATTTTTCTTCTGGTAGGGCGGGATGTCATAGGTAAAGCGCATACCGTAATCCAGGGTGAGCTTGCGGTTCACCTTCCAGCTATCCTGCACGTACCATTCGGCGACCTTGTTGATCGGCTGGTAATTGACCCGCGCGGTGACTTCAGTGTAGGTCTGGAAGTAACCGAGCAGCGCGTTGGCATAGGGATGATTGGAGTCGAAAGGATTGGCAGTCGTGCGGCCGAAGTTAAGGTTGCCCGCAAAATTGGATCCATGATGGCGCTGGAGATACTCGGCGATCTCCCAGTAGAAGCCGGCCTTGATCGTGTGGGGCCCGGCCACCTTGGTCAGGCCGTCCGAGATGCTGAACGCGTTGACATAGTTGTTCATCGGGAAGCGGCCGTCATAGCCGATTGAGGCGGCGCCGGTCACCCCCCGAAGCTGGCAGCCGGGATCAGGTTCAGCGGATTGTTTTGCGGATATTTCTGGCCGAGCCGGATGCCGAGCTTGTCGCGCTGGAGTCTGGCCAGCTCCGAGGATGAGATCTCCTGGACCTCGGTCCAGCGCGAAAGACCCAAGGCAAGCTCGTTCACCAGCGTGGCGCTGGGAAGGTAAGTGAGATTGAAGGCCATGTTGGGATTGGTGGTGTCGTAGCTCTGCCGGATGCCCCACTGGTTGGAGTTGGCCGTAACCGCCAGGCCTCGCTGTTTTACGTACATGTTCATGCCGCGGAAGTAAGTGCGCCACTTGGGGCCAGGATTGTAGTCAAGGCGGAGGACCTCCTGGCGCGCCGGCCGGTCCACGGTGTCGGAGGCGATGTAGTTGTAATTGCCCCGGCTGATATTGCGGTCGAAGAAGTTGGGGAGGGGGAAGACGCTCAACAGCTTCTGGGTGTCCGGGTTGATGCGCGCTGCCGGAATGATATTGCCGGGGAAGGGTTGCCCGCTCAAGGGGTCCCGCACAATGATGAGTGCATTGTTGGGCTCGCGAGAATCCGAGAAGTCGCCCCGGCGCTCCTGCGCGGTGGGGAAAGTATAGTTGCGGACGCTGGGGGTGGTATTGGGCTGGATCTCCTGGGACCAGAAAAAGAACAGCTTGTCACGGTTCCGGTTGAACTTGCCGGGCTAGTAAACCGGTCCGCCGGCGTTGTACCCCAGCGTGGTGTAGCGGTACCTGGGTTTGGCCACGCCCGCACGATTGTTGAAGAAACCGTTGGCGTTGAACATCTCATGACGCTTGTACCAGTAGGCCGTGCCATGGAACTCCATGGTTCCGCTCTTGCTGGAGACGTTGATGATGGCGCCGGCGTTCTTGCCGTACTCGGCCTGGTAGTTGCCGAGCAGGACCTTGACCTCGGCGATGGCGTCGAGGTTGAGCATGTTCTCGGTAGTGCCCAGGCCGCGGTTGTTAGCCACCACGCCGTCCAGGTTGATGGCCACGTAATCACTCCGCACGCCGTGGATGATGGGCGCCCCACTGGTTCCCAGGGTTTGAGCGCCGTAGCCGTCCGGGTACGTTACGCCGGGCAGCAGCTTCAACAGATTCATGAAATCGCGCCCCGGCGTGGAGAGGTAGCTCATCTGCTTGTCATTGAGCACGGCCGAGCGTTCCTGGCTGGCGGTCTGGATTGGGGGGAGCCTCAGCCGTCACCGTGATGGATTCGGTGAGGCTGCCCAGTTCGAGGGTCAGGGTGCCGACAGAGAGCCTTTCGAAAGCGGTCAATGTGTAGCCCTTCTTTTCCAGGCGCTTGAAGCCTTGGGCATTGACGGTAATGCTGTAGCGTCCGGGCAACACGGAAGGAAAGACGAAATCGCCGCCGGCGTCGGTGGCGGTCGAGCGCCGGGCGCCTGTGAGTTCCTGGGTCAACCAGATCTCTGCCGAGGGTACCGCGTGACCTTGCGGGTCTACCACGCGGCCCGTGATGATTCCGCTGGTCGTTTGAGCCGGAGCGAGCGCCGCAGCCAGCCACAGCGATCCGGCCCATCGAATCCATCGCCCTCTCATGCGAGTCGTACCTCCTTTGTCGGGAACGGCGCTGCCTCACGCCGCCCCATCAACCCCCGGAGGGTGCCGGACGGTTGCGCCCCGCACCTGCCGACGCGATCTCACCCGCCCCTCGCGCCAACATGGTGATTATAGACCGCGGCGCCGCGTCTGTCAATCTTGCAGGACGAAAAATTCTCAATCTGGAACGTTCACTTTAGCGGTACAGGGGAACCCCTTGACAGTGAATGCTGCACGGGCCAAGATAGGAGAGTCGGCCACCGGAGTCGCAAGGAGGACATGCCTTGGCGGTCCGCCTGAAAGACATCGCGCAGGATCTCGGCGTTTCGGTGATGACCGTCTCCAAGGCCTTGCGCAATCACGGCGACATCAGCGAGGCCACGCGCCGCCGCGTCTTGCAGCGAGCTCGCCAGTTGGGCTACCAGCCCAACTGGATCGCCCGCAGCCTGGTCTCTCGCCGCACGTTCATGGTGGGCCTCGTGATCCCCGATCTGATGCACTCCTTCTTTGCCGAGGTTGCCAAAGGCGCCGCCGCCCGCCTGGAGCCGGCCGGCTACCACATCCTGATTCTGAACTCGGATGAGGACCCGCAAACCGAAGAGCGCCAGATCGGGGCGCTGCTGGCGCGTAACGTGGACGGGCTGATCATCGCCTCCGCCCAGCGCAATGGCGCGGCTCGCTTGTTCCGCACGCTGAAGGAGCAGAAGGCGCGTTACGTCTTGATCGACCGCCTGCCTGCCGGGGCCGATGCGCACTACGTGGGGTGCGAGGATGAACGCATCGGAGAGCTGGCGACCGAGCACCTGATCGAACAGGGCTGCCGTCGCATAGCCCATCTGCGCGGCCCGGAGATCCCCACCGGCATCGGCCGCTACCGGGGTTACCGGCGGGCTTTGGCCCGACATGGCCTTCCTGCCTCCCCACGTTACGTGGTGCGCGCCCGGCACAACGACGCCGCGGGCTATCAGGCCATGCGGCGGCTACTCCGGCTGGCCACGCCCCCGGACGGCGTGTTCTGTTACAACGACCCGGTCGCAGCGGGCGCCATTCGCGCCATCCTCGAGGCCGGCCTGCGGGTGCCCGAAGACATCGCCGTGATCGGATCCGGCAATGTGCATTACTCAGACCTGCTGCGCGTGCCGCTGTCCACCGTGGACCAGAACAGCCTCCTGATCGGCCAGCGGGCGGCGGAATTGCTGCTGGAAGCAATGGCCAGCAAGAGAACCATCAAGCCCCGGCAAATCATCATCCCGCCCAGGCTCGTGGTGCGCCAGTCCAGCCTTCGGGTGCCTGCGGCGGAAAACCGGCTTGGGTTCGGTCCCTTACCCGCAGCGCCCCGCGGCCATCGGTCGAAACAGGGAAACGCGCTCTGACCGAGGACCCTCGCACGGCGGCGCCCGAAAGCAGTCATTTTGACGCCCCCGTCCCGCAACACGCCCAGCGAAATTCTTCCAGCACCGAATTGGGATGCGGCGCCGCGATGCGGATCTCAGCCGTCTGCCCGCCATCCCACACGGTCTCGACGAAGAGCAATTCCGGATGGGACGAACGGGCAAGGGCTCGCGCCAGCGCCAGCTCCAGGCAGCGCGCGAAAGCCTCAGGCTCCCTCAAACACACGCATGCCGCGCTGTCGTCGGTCAACAACGCCACGGCCACAAACGGATGGTCCGTTACGAAAACCCGCAGGCCCCGATCGAGCCCCTCCAACAGAGACGCAGGCACACGATCCGGGCCAAAGTTCCCCACAGCGCCATCCCGTGCTTGCGCAACCGCCACTCGGGTTTGCTTATCGGACGGAGACTTGCGTCCTTGAACGCCGGCAACTTCTCTAAAGATCCCGGCGGCCCGCCAGCCGCACGCGGCCGGCATCCAGGGCCCGGAACACCTCGGGCGACGTCAAGGCGGCCAGCTCGCGCTGACGGCTTTCTTTCAATCGCGTGCGGGCGCGCGCCAGCTCTGCGCCGCAGTAACCCGGGTGACACATCAGTTCGGTTGACCCTTCGGGCAGCGCGTGAATCAGCCCGACCAGATCGGTAGCCGAAAAATGACCCGTGATCCGCAGGCCTACGAACCGGTCCGTGGTTCGGATCCCGCTGCGCGCCAGCCTGCGATCAAAACTGCGCCGCAGCAAGCTCAGCAAAGCGGCCGAAGCGCGCTCCCGCGCAGGCGTCCTCGGCTCCCCGGGCCAGCGCCAGTCGAACGGCCTGCGGACCCAGCGAATCCCGTACTCATCGGCCAGCCGCAGCAGCGCGTCCAGCACGGGCGGGATCACGTGCGTGTGTTTGTGCGTGTCCAGATGCACGGGCTGGATGCCGGCAGCGAGAATCCTTTCCAGTTGCGCGCGGAACTCCTCGTGAATGCGCAAGCGGCCGCGGGCCAGCGCCCTGAGCAAAGCCGGGACGGTCGCCGGCAGCCGCCCGCCGTCCCGGGCGGAAGGCAAACCCACCAGCGTCAGGTGCGCCCCGACTTCGAGCGTGGGCGTGCGCCGAGCCAGCCCCACGGCATGCTCGAACGCGGCGCCCGTCGCCATGAGGCTGGCGGCCCGCACGATGCCCCGCCGGTGCGCCTCCACGATGCCTTGGTTGACGTCGCGGGTGAAGCCGAGATCGTCGGCCACGACCACCAGCCTGCGCTCGCCCGCAGACATCAGAACAGAGAGAGCTTGATGCGCAGGTACTTCTTGGGTTCGGCGCGGATGTCCTTGATCAGGCCGCGAAGCTCCCCGGTGACGCCGTTCAGGGACTCGTAAAGCTGGGGATTGACCAGCAGTTGACCCACCGTCCCCTGGCCGGTGCTGAGGCGCTCCATGAGTTCGTCGGCGCGCGCCACCAGATTGTCGAGGCGACGGTACAACGCGTCGTCGGTGAGAAGCCGTCCTGCCGTACCCTTGCCGGCGTTCAGCTCTTCGATCGTGCGCCGCGCTTCCGCGATCGCGGCCCGCGCGTCGTTATACAAGGAGGGATCGCGCAGGAGCTTGCCCGCGGTGCCCTGGCCCTGCTGCACGTCCTCCAGGATAGCGTCCAACCGGCCGAGCGACGCGTTCAGTTGATCGTAAAGCTTCTCGTCCTGAAGGAGGCGTCCCAGCGTCCCCTGGCCGCTGTTGATCTGTGTCACCACCTTCTGGGCTTCGCTGACCGTGGCCAGCACGCGCCGGTAAAGTTCCTCGTCCACCAGGAACTTTCCGATGGAGCCCTTGCCCAGCTCCACCTGGCTGACGATGGCGTCCACGCGCTTGAGGATGCTGTTCAGGGAGGCGATCACGTTGTAGCTGGCCTGCACCACTTCCTCGAATTCGCGCACGTCGAGGCTGCGAAGCTCGCCGCCGGGCGGGATGCGCTGCGGGCTGGTTCCCATCTTGATGTTGATGTACTTGGTGCCAAGCACGTTCTCGGCACTGATCGCCGCCACCGAATCCACCGGGATGTCGTTGAGGCGCTGGAGAGGAACGGACATGGTGACCCGGACGATACGATTGGGCTCGAGCGAGCCCGACAGCTCCACGCGCTTCACATTGCCGATCAGAATGCCGTTCAGGCGCACGGGCGCGCCGGTGGCCAGCGCGGCCGAGTCGTCCATGTACGTGTAAATGATGGCTTCGCGCACGAACAGGGCCTTTTGCCCGGTCATCAGGAAGATGAGCACGGCCAGGATGACCATGGCCGCAATGGCCATCAGCCCTACTCGCAGTTGCGCCCATCGGATACGTTTCAGCGATGGCATATCACTGCTCGCGTCGGATGAATTTCCGCAGGTAGGGATCGGACGCGGCTTCCAGCTCGGCCCGCGTCCCCTCGAACACCAGACGCCCTTCCTGGAGCACCAGGAAACGGGTGCGCGTGGCCTCGGGCGGCGCCGGACGCAGCCCGCCGCGTTGCCGATCCCACCGGAAGTTGGCCAGAAAATGCGCGTCCTGGTAGCGGTGCGTCACCATGATGGTGGTGATGTTTTTCAGATCCCGCTCCTTGACGATGAGCGCAATGATGGTGTGGGCCGTGATCGGATCCAGCCCCGCGGTAGGCGAGTCGTAAAGCACCAGCTCCGGTTCCGCAACCACCGCGCGCGCGATGCCCACACGCCGGCGCATGCCCCCCGACAGTTCGCTCGGGAACTTCTCCAGCGTGTGTTCCAGCTCCACGAAACGCAACGCCTCTTCCACGCGACGACGCCTTTCCTCCGGCGGGCAGCGCAGCGAAGGCTGGTTCTCCAGCGGGTAGCCGACGTTCTCTTCGATCGTCAGCGAATCGAACAGACCGCCTTCCTGGAAGAGGACCCCGATGCGCGCACGGATATGGAACAGCTCTTCCTCCGGCATTTCGGTGATGTCCCGGCCGAAGACCCACACCCGGCCGCGATCCGGACGGATCAGGCCCAAGGCGGTCTTCAGCAGCACCGTCTTGCCGCTGCCCGCCGCTCCCAGAATCACGCGCGATTCGCCGGCGTACACCTGGAAACTCACGTCGTCCAGCGCCCGGATCTCGTCGAAAGCCACCGTCACGCGCTCGAAGCGCAGTACGGGCCGCTCATCGCGGCGGTCCACGATCCCGCCTTCCCGTTCCAGCTCCGCCAGCGCCGTCCCTTGCCCCAGCACGTCAGAGACTCACGTAAATCCGGGTGATGAACAGGTTCAGCACGAAAATCAGGATGATGGAGGTGACCACCGCCTGGGTGGTCGAACGCCCCACGCCTTGCGTGCCTCCGGTGGTCGCCAGCCCGTAGTAGCAGCCCACCAGGGCTACCGCGAAAGCGAACACGAAGGGTTTCAGTAGCCCGAACGTGATGTCCCGATATTCCAGCGACTGCCAGGCGTTGTTCCAATACTGCGCGCTGCTGAGGTTCAGGAAGAAATAAGCGATCACGAAACCGCCCAGCAGACCCACGAAGTCAGCGATGATGGTCAACAGGGGCAGCACCACGGCTGTGGCGACCAACCGCGGCTTGACCAGTTTCTGAAGGGGATCGGTGCCGAGGGCGCGCATGGCGTCAATCTGTTCGGTCACCTTCATGGAGCCCAGCTCGCTGGCCATGCCCGCGGCATTGCGACCCGCGACGGCAATGGCTGTCAGCACGGGCCCCAGCTCGCGCACCATGGTCAGCGCCACCAGTTGCCCGGTTTGCCCCACCGCCCCGTATTGCTGCAGAGCTTTCGACATTTGCATGCCCATCACCGCCCCGCTGAAGAAGCCGATCAGCGAGACGATGGGAAGGCTGCCTACGCCGATCGTATCCATTTGCAGGAAGAGGTCCGCTGCGTAATGGGGGCGGCGAAACAGGTTCCGGAACGTCCGGCCCGCCAGCGAGAAAAACTCCTGAACCGCAAGCACGGGCGGCTTCAGAATGTCCAGCAAACCGTCGCTCCCTGAATCCCGATGGTAACATAACGGCTTGCTCTTACCGGAACAAGCATGAAAGGCCTTACCGAAATCCCCGGATTGCGCGTGGGACACGTTTCCGATTACGAAGCCCTCACCGGATGCACCGTAGTGTTGTGCGAAGCAGGCGCGGTGGCGGGCGCGGATTTGCGCGGATCCGCCAGCGGCACCGAAGAGCTGCCCGTGATGGCGCCCGATCACATCGCGCCCCACGTGCACGCCGTCGTGCTGGCGGGCGGCAGCGCGTTTGGGCTGGAGGCGGCATCCGGAGTCCGTCGCTATCTCGAGCAGCAGGGCGTAGGCTTCCACACCGGCGTGACACGCGTGCCCATCGTGCCTTGCGCCATCCTGTACGATCTGGGCATCGGCAAGCCCGACGTGCGGCCGACGCGCGAGCTGGGCGCGGCAGCAGCGGCGGCGGCGACGGATGGTCCGGTCGTGGAAGGTGCGGTGGGCGCGGGAACCGGCGCTACCGTGGGCAAACTGTTCGGCATGCGCCAGGCCATGAAATCGGGCCTGGGCTCGTGGGCCGTATCTTTGTCCGGCCCGTACGAGGGCATAAGTGTCGCCGCTCTGGCCGTGGTCAACGCGTTCGGCGACGTGGTGGATCCCGCCAGCGGAAAGATCCTGGCGGGCGCGCGGGTAGCGCCGGACAGTCGCGAGTTCGCTGATACCGCGGAGCAGCTCAAGCGGGGCGCGACCGGCGGTTTCGCCCGAACCAACACCACACTGGTGGTTGTCGCCACCAATGCCGCACTCGACAAGGCGGGCGCACGGAAACTGGCCGCATTGGCGCAAACCGGGATGGCCCGCACGATTCGCCCGGTGAACACACCGTACGACGGGGACGTGGTGATCGCGCTCTCGCTGGGCGAGCGAAAGGCCGACCTCACGGCGCTGGGCGTGGCAGCAGCGGACGCGGTTTCCGAGGCCGTCTTGCGCGCGGTGCGGCTGGCGCCCACGCTGGGAGGCGTGCCCGGCCTGGCGGGCTGAAGCGTCAAAGCGTAACCGCAGCCACGCGCAGCTTCTCGAACTGAGGCGTACCGAGGCCCCGCTGCGCGGCGAGCCTCAGATAGCGCATCCGTTGCTCATCCAAATTCCAGTACGCCCTGGCTGCCCATGCGTCCAGCGCCACCGGATCGGTACCCGCGATCAGCGTCCTGCGCAGCTCGACGTCGGCGAGATTGCCGCCCGTGGGGCCGTGCCGCATGAGCACCCGCCAGGCGTCAATGATGGTGAGTGTCGGCCGGATGAAGCTGGCCAGATCGGCCAGGCTTTCGTGGATGCGCTGGTGCAAGCGGTGCCGCTGGCCGCCGAGAATCCCGTACCAGTTCTTGATGCCGAGGGTGGCGCCGGTGAGACTATGGTGCTTGGCGACGGGGATATTGATCACTTTGTCGGCGCGCAGCACGAGATCGAACACGGGCCACTCGCCCAGGACCTCGCCGCGCAGATCCACGCGCCGGAAGCGCCTTCGTTCGGGCAGGATCACTTCGGCGCCCTCCGCCCGCGCCGCCGCCGCGATGCCGCTGCGCTGGTAGACTCGCTGGGGCTCGTTCGTGCAGACGTCGCCCACCAGCACGCGCGCCGCCCCGGCCTCGAGACATAAGCGCACGACCTCGGCCACAACTTCAGGGTTGGTATTCGCGGCTTGCTCCGGCGTACGGTCCCAGGCCATGTTGGGCTTGACGGCGACGACATCCCCGCGTCGGATGAAACGATCCACGCCGCCGAGCGACTCGAAGACGCGGCGCACCGCGGCTCGCGGCTCCCCGCCCTGCACCACGACCAGATCGGGCGCGTCCTGCCGCGCGGGCACCCGCAAGTCCCGGCGAACGCCCAGGGGAATCGGCTCTTCGGGGCGGCGACTCCGGCCGCGCAGCCACACGGCGGCGCCCGCCGTGCCTGCGCCGAGCACGCCCACCCGAAGGAGTCGAAGCAGGACCTGCCGGCGCGCCGCCAGCCGCAGTTCGGGCGTCATAATTAGAGTCTAACCCGCTTGTGCTTGCAGCCTCGAATCCGACTGGCGCCCGAGGGGGCCCGATCATTGGCGTCGCGCTGTGGCTGATCGGCTTCACTGCGGTGAACGCGCAGGTGGTCCTCATGCGCGAGCTGATGGTGGTCTTCCACGGCAACGAGCTCTCTCTGGGGCTGATCCTGGCGAGCTGGCTCATCTGGACGGCTGTGGGCAGCGGCCTGTTGGGGCGCCTTCGTGTGGGTCACGCCGCACCCGAGCGCCTGGTGGCCGCTTTGCAGTTGGCGGTCGCGCTGATCTTCCCGCTGAGCGTCGCAGCCGTACGCTGGAGCAGACTTGCCGCGGAGCCGGTGATCGGCGAAATGCTCGGACCCGGCCGCATGTGGCTCGCGGGCTGGACCGTGCCGGCGCCTTTCTGCGCCCTTTCCGGCTGGCTGTTTGCCGCCGCCAGCCGGTTGCGCATGCACGCGGCAGGGGAGGAGACGGCGGCGGCCAGCAGCAGGGTGTACCTGTTGGAAGCGGTCGGTTCGGCGGTCGGGGGCGTTGTGGCCAGCCTCGTGTTGATCCGGTGGCTGAACCCGCTGGCCATCGCCTGGGTGGCGGCGGGCATGAACCTGATCGTGGCGGCGCGGCTGGCGCTGGGCAAGAGCTGGGCCCCGCTGGCAGCGGCAGCCATCTGGGGACCGGGCTGGATCGCAACACAGACGCTCGAAAATGTTTCGCTCCGGGCGCTCTGGCGCGGCCTCCACTTCATCGAGTCGCGCAATTCGCTTTACGGCAACCTGACCGTAGTCGAGACCGAAGGCAGCCGCACGCTTTATGAAACGGGCCTGGCGGCGGGCACCGCGCCCGATCCGGCGGCGGCCGAGGAAGCCGTCCATTACGCCCTGTTGCAGCACCCGCGACCGGCGAGCCTGCTGCTGATCGGCGGTGGATGGCAGGGAGCGCTGATGGAAGCACTGAAGCACCCGACCATCGAGCGCGTGGACTATGTCGAGCTGGACCCCGAAATTCTCGAGCTGGCCGACCGGCATTTCGCCGAGCAATGGCTGCCCGCCAGGCGAGATCCGCGCGTGCGCGTGCATGCGCTGGACGGCTGCCTGTACGTGCGCCGGACGCCGGAGCGTTTCGACGTCATGATCGTGAACCTGCCGGAACCCGAGACCGCGCAATTGAACCGTTTCTATACCCTCGAATTTTTCCGCGAGGCGGCGCGAAAGTTGGACCCGGGCGGCCTGCTTTCGCTGCGCATGCGCGGGGCGGAAAATTATCTGAGCCCGGAGCTGGCGCGCCTGCTCGGCTCGATTCATGCCACGCTCCGCGCGGTCTTCCCCGATGTGCTCGTGCTGCCGGGCGAGACAATCCACTTTTTCGCCGCGCAGCGGCCGGGCGTGCTGGTGCGCGATGCCGACGGGCTTTACCAGCGCTGGCGAGCGCGCGGCATCCACACGCAGTATGTGCGCGAGTACTACTTCCGTTTTCGTTTGACGCCGGAAAGGATGCGCGCGCTCGAGGAGCAGATGGCGCCTGGGCCGCATACGCGGCTGAACCGGGACTTCGAGCCCGTCGGATACTACTACGGCATGACCCGCTGGAGCGCACAGTTCGATCGGCGCTACCGGGCGCTGCTGGAGTCCGCGGGCGACGCAGGTCTCGCCGTCGTATCGGCGGCGGCTCTCCTCGTGGGGCTGGCAGCGGCCTGGCGCGCCGGCCGCTGCGGCACGCGCGGCGCCGCGGCTCTGGCCGTCACGGCGATGGGATTCACCCTGATGGCGCTTCAGGTTCTGCTGTTGATCGGCTTCCAGGCGCTCCAGGGCTACGTTTACCATCAACTGGCTCTCATCATCGGCGCTTTCATGGCCGGCATGGCCCTGGGCAGCGGTCGCGCGCTAGGCCTCTCCGAGGCAAACGATCCGCGCCGGCTGACGATCACGGCGGCCGCCGCCGCCCTCTCCGGCTTGGCGCTGTTCGGCATCATGCGCGCGCTGGCGGCGGTGAACGCGCAGCCGGCTGCCTGGTTGGTCGGGCACGTGGTCTTCCCTGCTCTGGCCGCTGCCTGCGGGTGGCTGGGCGGATATCAGTTCCCTGTCGCCAGCCGGCTCTATTTTCGGGGCCGACAGGCGAGCGGACCGGGGGTTCCCTATGCTTTGGATCTGGCGGGCGCGTGTGGGGGCGCGTTGCTGGTCAGCGGCTATCTGCTGCCCGTTTTCGGCTTTCTCAAAACGGCCTGGTTGATGGCGCTCGTGAACTTGCCGGCCGCTCTGCTGGCCGCGCGTTTTGCGGTGCGGCGCTGACCGCTTCGTGCTCGCCGAACACGAACGCCGTGAAACGGAAGACGTCGGTTTCCGGATCGCGCCAGGCGGCGGGCGGGAGTCCCGCTTTCAGGCAGCTCTGTTCGAGAAAGGTGCGCCGGTCCCAGCGCTGTTCGGTGGCGACCTGAGGCAACAACAGTCCTTCCTGATCGCCGCGCCTGACCACAAGCCCGTGCTTGCCGACGACGATCTCCTCCACCGTCAGCACGCGGCGCAGCGGAGAGAGCACGGAAATCTCGTATTCCAACTGGTCCAGCTCCGCAGTGGTCACAGGCGGAAACCGCTCGTCACGCAGCGCCGCCAGGGCCGCCACGTCCCGCACAGTCAGATACAGGGGCTTCATGGGGAAGATATAGCCGATGCAGCCACGCAGCGAGCCGCGCTTTTTCAAGGTCACGAAAGCGCCGCGGTCCTCCAGCAGAGCGGGCCGGCGCGGCGCAGGACCTTCATAAAGGCGGCGTTCGCGCACGGCCGTCTCCACCGACTTGCGAGCCAGCCACAGCAGTTCCTTCCGTTCTTCGGGGCCCAGCGAGTATTCGCTCTCCGGCAAGCCGTCGCCGTCAGCCGCGGCTTTCGCCGCCTTCACGAAGGCGACCGCGGCATAGCCGACCACCTGGCTGCGATCCCCGGTGACGTCGCCCGAGTTGGCGTACTTGAGCACCTGCGCCCGCCGGGCCCCCAGCCGTTCGGCGGCGATCATGGCAGCCACGATCGGCCCGCCGCCGCACGCTTCCCAGATGTTCTGCTCGAAGTTGCGCGCCATCGTAAAGTAGTCCCACTCCTCGATGGCCTTGAGCACGCGCCGATCCAGACGCACCGCGTCCTCGTAGCGGTGGAAGTGAGAAAGATCGCTGCTGGCCACGATGAGAGTGTCGCTGCCCTGGATGGTCTTGGCGAGAGCCGTTCCCAGCGCCCGGCACGCCTCGTAGCGCTGATCGCCCATCACGACGGGCACCAGGCGGAACTCGCCGAGCAGGCGTTGCAGGAAGGGGAGCTGGACTTCGAGGGCGTGCTCGCCGCGTTCGCCCCGGGTTTCATGGCCGCGGCTGGAAAGCTGCAAGCCGGATCCCGCGTGCGCCAGTTTTGCGGCGAAGGCCTTGTCCACGGGGATCCTCCCCAGCGGCGTGGCATACGCGTCGCCGTCATAGATCGCTGCGAACCCGAAGGCGTCCACGTGCGAAGGCGAGATCACCACCACCCGCTCGTACTTGCGTCCCCGGAGCAAAGCATAGGCGTGAGCAGCCACGCCGCCCGAGTACATGTAGCCGGCGTGGGGGACGACCAGGGCCGCGGGCGGCTCGGGCAGCTCGGGCGGCTTCGCGCCGGCCAGCAAATCGTCCACCATCCGCGCCAGCTCCCCGGCATCGCCCGGATAGAAAGCGCCGGCCACGGCCGGCTGCCGGATCTTCGGCTTCTGGGCCGAGCAGACCGCCAGCACCAGGAGCGGATAAAACAAAAAAAGTAGGAAACGTTTCGACATCAGCTCCGTCCCCAGATCCCGGGAATCGCCTGCCGGCAGCCGGGGCAGCGCCCCTGTTTCAGATGCAGGCCGCGGATGAAGAATCCCTCCCGTTCGATGAGCAGACGGCGGCACTTCGGGCACCAGGTGTTCTCGGCGGGATGTCCGGGCACGTTGCCGAGATAAACGTAGTGCAAGCCCTCGGCGTCGGCGATCGCCTTGGCGCGCTCCAGGGTCTTCACCGGGGTGACCGGAAGGTTTTTCAGCAGGTACTGGGGGTGGAAGCGCGTGAAGTGAAGCGGCACATCGGGACCCAGTTCGGTCTTGACCCAGCGGGCCAGTTGCCGCAATTCCTGATCGCCGTCGTTCAGGGTGGGAACGACCAGATAAACGATCTCGGTCCACGTGCCCAGCTTGCGCAGCGTGACCAGCGTTTGCAGCACCGGCTTCAGTTCCCCGTTGACCACCTCGCGGTAGAACTTTTGCGAGAACGCCTTCAGATCCACCTTGACCGCATCCACCCGCTTCGACAGTTCCTCGAGGGGCTCGCTGGTGACGTAGCCGCCGGTCACCACGACGTTGCCCACGCCGGCGGCGCGCGCCGCCTCCGCGGTGTCCACCATGTATTCGTAAAAGATCACCGGCTCGGTATAGGTGTAGGAGATGGTGGCGCACCGGTTCTGGCGGGCCAGCGCGGCGACTTCGCGCGGCGGCATGTAGATGCTGCGCACCTGCTCGGGCCGCACCTGCGAGATATCCCAGTTCTGGCACATCTTGCAGTTGACGTTGCAACCGGCGGTGGCGATGGAAAACGAAAGCGTGCCGGGCAGCACATGGAAGAAAGGTTTTTTCTCGATGGGGTCTATGTTGGCCGCGCACACGCGGGAGTAGACGAGCGTGTAGTAGACGCCGCCCCGGTTTTCCCGCACGCCGCAATAGCCGCGCTCGCGATCGTCAATCACGCACTCGCGCGGACACAGGGTGCATTTGATTCGGCGATACGGCAGCTTTTCCCAGTAGCGGGCTTCGACGATGTAGCGTGCCTCGTCTGCAGCCAGGGCGTTCAGGCAGGGCAAGGTCGAAGCCGCCTTCAGGAACGTACGGCGATCGAGCGTCTCGCCCATGGCTCACACCTCGATGCGTTCGATGCGGTTGGGATCGTCGGCGCCGATCCCGTGGCGGGCCGCGGTCCGGATCCACCGCGGCTCGCGTCCCACCTCGCGCAACGGCTTCATGCCGCGCCGCGCGCGTTCCTCCTCGATGATCTGCCAGCCGGTGCGGTCCAGCGCCACCGGGTCGCGCGCCACCAGTAGCCCGTTGAACGGCCAGCTCCACTGCGGCATGTACGAGGGACCGCCCTCGTATTGGCCGTCGATCGCGTCGCAGATGGCCAGACGTACCTTCCGGCGGATGGGCGGCAGCATGTAGACATCGGCCACGTAGGGATCGCCCGCGTTCGGGTGGTACTTGTTCGGATTGTGCACGGCGCCGAACAGATTCTTGAGCGCCAGCGTGACGCCCACGATGCCGTGATCCTTCAAGACGGGAAGATTGATCACGGCGTCCGAGATCTGCGTCAGCGCTTTCGCCAGCAGGCTGCCGGCGCTGCCCCACGTCGTGAGCTCGTCCTCGTAGCCGAGCAGGTCATTGCCCATCACGCGGATGCGATCGCGCCCGGTGGCGATGCGGAAGCCCGCGCTTTCCAGATCGTCGCTCAGACGGTCCCAGATCAGGATGTCGCGCGCGCGGATGCCGGCCTCCTGGAGGCGCTCGCAAATGATCTCCGCCAGAATCGGGTGCGTGGACGCGCCCTTGCCCGCCAGACAGTTCACTTTCAAGCCCACAACCTGGCCCGGGCGGACCACTCTGCGCCAGGCCTCCACAGGCTTGTCCACGCCGAAGAACGCCTGCATGGCGCGGTCCAGCAAAGCCGCCAGTCGTTTGGAATCCGCGCTGCCGCCTGAGCGCAAGGCCGGTTCGCGCGCGACCACTACGCGGGAAGGACCCGCAGATTGCCCTGCGGTTGCCGGTTTGCCGGTCTGCTCGCGCCCCTGGCCGCAGGCTTGGGTGCCGAGCAGGCCCAGACAACCCCCCAGCATCTCGCGACGGGTTTTCGGCGCTGGCCACATGAGGGCGCCTCCTCGGCGGGCTTTCGTCCCCGATTCCCTTTATAGCACCCCGGAACCGCTGCGGCATCAGGGCCGTCGCCGCTGGAGCCGCGCATCCACGGCGCGCGCCAGTTCCATCAGCGCGGCGCGCGCCACGGCTGTGTCTTCGTAAGCGGTCAGTCGCACCAGGCAACGCTCGCGGCGGAAGATCACGCTCAGGCCGTAGCTGCGGCCTTGTTCGCCCACGCCGATGGCTTGACTGCCGGCGGCGCTCTCGGACTCCAGGATTCGCCGGGCCGCCTCGCCATTGCTCATGACATGCACGTCTACGACGGCCTCGGCGCCCTGCGGGTGGCGGTAGTCGGCCGTGAGCGTGCGCTCGATTCCCGCGGCAAGGTAACGGTCAGCGTCTCCGTTGAGGTATCGCCAGAGCTCGCTCGCTTCGAACGTGCGGGTTCTGCTTTTCGTCCAGCCCGCAGCCTCGGCGCCGGAAGGGAAGGGGTCGAACGCCGCCGGCCGGCAAGCGACGAGCACAGCCAACAACACGCCCGGCGAGGCGATCTTGCGCCTCATGGCTGCGGCCTCCGGCGCTGCTCGAGCAGGATTTGATTGCTGCGGGAGCGACTTTCGCCCACGCTGGTAACGTACACGGCGGGACGATCTCGCACGGGGCACGCGTACTCGCAGGCGCCGCAGCCCACGCACAGCTCCGGGTTCACCCAGGGCTGTCGCACGGTCACCGTCTTGCCATCCGGTCCGATCACCTCGGCCGGCCGCAAATAGATCGCTTTGGGCGAGGTGGGGCACCATTCCTCGCAAACGATGCATTCGGTGGCCATCGCCCAAGGCAGGCAGCGGCCGCGGTCGAAGAAGGCCGTTCCGACGCGGATGGGTTTGGGCGCCCGCTCGCCGTCCGGCGCGCTCCAACCTTTCTCGCGCGGCGTGATTTCCCAGATTGCGCCTGTCGGGCAGACCTGGCTGCACAACACGCAACTGGTCTCGCAATAACCGATGCGCGGCACGAGCACGGGCGTCCAGAGGCCTTCCAGTCCCGCTTCGGCCAGCGCCGGATGCAAGGCGTTGTTGGGGCAAACCTTCATGCACTGGCCGCAGCGAACGCAGCGCGCAAGGAAGTGTTCTTCGGGCAGGGCTCCCGGAGGACGGATGCGCCGCTCGTCCGTGCCGGTGGTGATACCGGTGCCGGCCCGCAGCATGGGCACGGCCACAGCCCCTGCGGCCAGGCCGGCCAGCACGTGCCGGCGGGCGAGGTCAGGCCGTTCGACGGCGTCGCCCGGCGCGGGAAAGAAGCGGAAGCGCAAGCCGGCTTCCGGGCAGTCGGCCACGCAATTGAAACAAAGGTGGCACTCGGGCTTGCGCCAGCGAGCGCCCGGGATGGGATCGTCGCCACCCTGACAATGCAGGAGGCAACGGTTGCAGTCGCCGCACGCCGCGGCGCGTTTTTCCAGGCCGAAGATGGCCCAGCGTGAAGCGATCCCCAGCAGCGCGCCCAGCGGGCACAGGGCGCGGCACCACAGGCGCGTGATTCTCAGGTTCAACGCCAAGATCACGACCAGGATCAGCCCGAGCAGGAACGCCTGCTGGAAATGCTGCTGCCGGAAACTGAGCAACGTGTGATGAAACAGGAAGCCGAGGCCTTCGGCGAACAGTTGCGCAGGCCAGAAGTCGGTGCGGTAGAGCAGTTCGAGAGCGCCGTCCAGCGCCCAGTTGAAGGCGGGCAACACGGCAACAGCCATCGAGCGCACCAGCAGGGCGATGGGATCCACCCATCCCACCAGGCCCGAGCCGACCACGGCCGCCGCCAGCGTCGCCAGCAGGACGTAGTACTTCCAGCGTTGCCAGCTTTTGTACCGATTGGACTCGATCCGGCGCCGGCCGCGCTTGCTGTCGGATCGCAAGCTGCTGAAGAAATGGTTGAGCGTGCCCAGCGGGCAGATCCAGCCGCAGAAAAAACGTCCCAGGAAAAAGGTAGGAATCAGGATGACCAGAGCCCAGAGCAGGCCCTGGTACAAGGAAAAGCCGGCCAGAGCGTTGGTGAGGGCGACGAGCGGGTCGGCTTGCAGGAACCAGCTCACCGGATCGGGCAGCCGGATCTCACCTTGCACGGCGCGGAAGGAGCCGCGGAACTCCGTGCGCACGAGCAGGAACACAAAGAGAGCGAAGAACAGGATTTGCGACCAGCGCCGGAGCTTTGCCAGAGTCAAGCGATTCGATTATACGGGGCGGTGCGCGGGCGATTCAACGCGGTCGCGCGCATCCTCGACGATCTTGCCCTCGCGGTTGATTCGCAAGCGACGCCCGCGCCACACCACGCGGCTGCCCGTCAGTCCCGCCAGCCAGACGAGCACGCCCCACAAATCGCGGACCGGGATCATCAACACGTCCGCCGCGCGCAAGCGCAGGCCGATCACACCGCGCGCTACGGTCAAACCGGCCAGCAGGCGGAGGGCAAGCAGCGCGGCGGCCGGCCCCGCCTGCCCGGAGACGCCGAGCAACATCGCCCACAGCGTCGCCATCGTGACGGGCATGCCCAGATAGCCTCCACCACGGCAGACCCGAACCGTTCGCGCCCAGCGGACCTGGTGCCGCCAGGCCTCCTTCCAGCCCTTGTTGGGCAGGTGCGTCGTAACCACCATCGGCGCCAGCACGACCCGCAAGCCGAGCGAGTGAATGTGGCGGCCGAGCTGATAGTCGTCGGCCAGATAGTCGGCCACGGCTTCGAAGCCCCCGATGCGAGCAAGGTCGGCGGCCCGCAACGCCGTCGTGGCTCCGAGCGCGAATTCGTTGACGCCGAGCAACGGCGCGACCAGGACGCCGGGGGCGAACTCCGTCGCAATGGCCAGCGCTTCGAACCGTCCCGCCCAACTGTCAGCTTGCCCGCGGTACAGGCACGTCACCAGGCCCACCTCCGGTCGCTCGAGCGGCGCCACGAGCCGTCGCAAGTAGTCCGGAGGGACTTCGATGTCGCTGTCACTGACCACCAGCACAGGATGACGCGCCTGGCGCGCCAGCTCGATGAGCACGCCGACCTTTTGATTCGGGGCCTTGCGGGAAGCCGTGATGAGCCGGATAGGGATGCCGGGAAACTCGCGAATCAGCTGCTCGATCGGCGCAACGGCCGGGTCGGCTGGATCGCTGACCCCGAACAGGATCTCGTAGTCAGGGTAGTCTTGCAAGGCGTGGGAACGGATAGCCTCGTAGAAATGCGGGTCGAGACCGTGCACAGGCTTGAGGATCGAGACGGGGGGTAACGTGAAGGAGGGCGGGCTCCGCCGGCGCAGAAACCTGAGGGCGGCGACCAGACACAAAACCTGGTAAGCCGCTGCAATCGCGCCGGGAACCGCCAGCAGCGTGTTCACAGCCCGAGCAGCACCACGCCGCAGGCGACCAGACCGGCGCCGGCCCAGCGCCGCCAGTTCACCTTCTCGCCCAGCAGGTATTGCGCCAGCAAGGTGGTGGAGACGTATTCCAGCGCCGTAGCCGGCACCGCGAAACTCAAGTCCGCGACGGACAGAAGCACGAGGAAGGCGCCAAAAGAGACAGCCAGCAAAACCAGCGACAGGCCCAGATGCCAGTTCCGGATCAAGCGCCGGAAGGCGTTGCCCAGGGCCGCGGGGCGAAAGTCATGGATTTCCCCGTGCAGCTTCATGCCCAGCGTCTGAAGGGCGTCGCCCAGACTCGCCGTGAGGGACACCAGCGCCACTAAAAACCAGCTCACCGGTGCGCCTCCGAGGAACCGCCGGGCCTGGTCGTACGAATCGCCGTCGTACGCACCAACAATACGCCCAGGGTGATCAGCAGGATCCCGGCCCAGCGGGTCAGCGAGATCTGTTCCCCCAGGAAGAACTTGCCCATGAGAGCGGTCAAGGCGTAGCCTGAGGCGGTCACGGGAACGACCCAGCTCAGATCCGCCCAGCTCAACAGAGCCAAGCGAAACAGCAGCCAGACGACGAGCAGGGAAACGCCCAGCAACACCCAAGGCGACATCAGCGCCTGAATCCAGCTCGACAGGGACTCCGGCGAGCGGTGCCTCAGGCCCAGGCTGAGGAAGAAGTTTCCACCGACACTGGTGAGGACCACGACACTAGCAAACAAGCGGGTCTTCCATCGCAATCCGGCCATCGGTCAATCACCGGCGGGCTGGGCCTGGACCCGGGCGCCGCCTCGCTGCCGCCGCACGAACTGCTTGCGCCGCGCCCGCAACTGAAGATACTCGCGCGCCTCCTTGAACAGGCGCCGGCGTTCGGCTCCATCCCACAGGGCGCCCCGCACCACTCGCCAGATCACCCGGGGACGGAAGTAATATTCTCCGTAAAAACGCTCGACCCACTCGACTAACTCCGCCCGATCCAGCCCCGGGTAAGTCACGGTGGGCAACTGGTGGCCGAATTCGTCCGTCATGGACGCTTCGCTCAGCAACTTCTCGCGGCGCGCCCATTCGTAAAATTCCGTTCCCGGGTAGGGATGCGCGATCGAGACCTGAATGGTTTCGCAGTCCAGGCGCTTGGCGAACTCGATCGTACGCCGGATGCTCTCGCGGGTTTCGCCGGGCAAGCCCACGATGAAATCCCCATGAATTTTCAGGCCGAGTTCCTTGCAGTGACGTGTAAAGCGCAGGGCCATGTCCACCGTGGCGCCCTTCTTGATGTTTTTCAGGATCTGCGGGTCGCCCGATTCGTAACCGACGATCAGGAGCCGGCAGCCGGCCTCTTTCATGGCCTTCAGCGTCTCATAGTCGGTGGTTACGCGCGAGGTGCATGACCAGGTGACGCCCAGCGGCTTGAGTTTCTTGCATATCTCCAGGGTGCGCGCTTTCTGGTAATTGAAGGTATCGTCGTCGAAGAAAACCTCTTTCAAGCCCGGAAAGGCTTCGAAAGCATAGCGGACTTCGGCGGCCACGTCATCGGCCGAGCGGAGGCGCCAGCGATGGCCGGAATGGGTTTGCGGCCACAAGCAGAAGGTGCACAAAGCCGGGCAGCCGCGCGAGGTATAAATCGCCACAAACGGTTTCAGCAGGAAAGGTACGTTGTAGCGGTGAATGTCCAGGTCGCGTTTGTAAACTTTCGTCACCCAAGGCAGGGCATCAAGGTTCTCGATCGGGGGCGCTTCGGGATTGTGAACGATATGGCCGTTGTGGCGGTAACTGGCGCCGGGAATCTCGGGGAGCGGCTTGCCCCGGGCGTAGTCCGCGACCTGGTAATCAAACTCGCGGCGAATGACAAAGTCAATCGCGGGCGAGGCCTCGAGCGTCTTCTCCGGCTCCACGGTGACGGGCGGGCCGACAAAGGCGATCCTGACCGCGGGATTGACGTCCTTCATCATTTCGGCGATGCGAACGTCCACGTGAAATCCCGGGGTTGAAGTGAACAGCACCACGAACTCGTAATCGGCGGCCATGGCCACCGCCTGCTCGATGGAGATTCGGTGGGGCGGGGCGTCCACCACTTTGCTGTCGGGCAGCATGCCCGCCGGATAGCAAAGCCAGACCGGATACCAGTACGATTCGATCTCGCGCGTGGCCGGCCAGCGGGATCCGGCGCCCCCGTCGAACCGTTCAAAGGACGGTGGGTTGAGCAGCAGCGTCCTCACCGCACATCTCCCTTCGGGGCGACGACAGGGCTCTGCTCGGCTCGGTGCCTTCACGCCGGTTCCCCAGACCGCCGCGACCTGCGTTTCGGCGGGCGCAGGCACGCTCAGTGGTTGGCGTACACGGAGCCATTCGCTTCCGCGTGCTCTCCCCACAAAGCAGAAAGTTGCAGGCGAGCCTGTTCGCCCGTGACCACCTGGTCATACCAGATTGTGAGACGAACCTCCCCCACCAGTCGCGTGCTGATGTCGCTCAGCACCCGCCGGGGCAGCGCGATTTCGTCGCGAATGTAATAGTCCCGCACGAAGTACACGTTTTTCAGAAAGACCGACGGGTTCTTGACCATCTCGCCCCATTCCCGCAACGGGAGGAAGGTTACCGAGTCGATCCAGATTTCGCCCTTGAAAAGTCCCAGACGTTTTTGCCTTGGCGTCACCTGAAAGACGTAGGCCGTACGCCCGGCGTAATCGGCCGTGCCTTTGTAGCGGAACTTGTAATTGACCGCCGTGATGGCGATATCCTCGCCATGTTCCGCCCGCGCCTTCTGCTCGGCCGCCAGGTACCGGGCGATGATATCCTTCTTGACCGTTTCATCGCCTTCGAAGCGCAGGATGCGGTAGGTGATCTGACCCAGGCGCGTGATGAAGCGCAGAGCCTGCAAACGCCCGGTTTTCTTCAGGCGCGGAACCTCGGCGTCAATCTCCACCTGCATGGCCAGCTCGGAGGCCCGGTCTTGCTGAGATCGCACGGCGGAGATGTAACGACCCAAAAGGTCGGGGGGCGGCGTCATTCCGGGATCGGCCGGCAATACGTGCGGCGCCGCCGCGAGCACGAAAAGCCTCAACCATCTGGTGGCCTTCAAAGTCACAATCCTCGATGCCGGCCGCCCACGTAACAAGCGCCTCGCCCTGGCAGCGATCGCTGTGTTCTACGACGGCTCGCGTCAAGCTGATGTGGGAGCCTCGGGGAGGCTCGTGACAAGTTTACCATTTTGTGGATGCGTGCGCCAAGATCCAGCTTACGAGTGGAGGGAGCTCGAAGCTGGCTCATGGCGGTGAGCCACCCACCCAGGATATCATGACTCCATGCCGGAGATCCCCTTGGGCACCCACCGCGTCCACGAGCAGCTCGTAACCAGCGCATCGGCCATTGATTTTCTGGGACCGGAAGCCGCCCGCGTGCTCTCCACACCCAGTCTCATCGGTCTTTTCGAGATGACCTGCCGGAATCTGTTGCGAGAGTTCCTTCCCCAAGGCCAGGACAGCGTGGGCGCGCGGATCGAGCTGCGCCATCTTGCTCCCACTCCGGTCGGCATGCGCGTGATCTTGCGGGTGGAGGTTGCCGCCGTAGAAGGTCGCCGGGTCCAGTTCCGCCTGGAGGCCGGCGACGAGCGCGAAAAAGTGGCCGAGGGACTCCACGAGCGGATCGTGGTTGACGTCGAGCGGTTTACGGAGCGCGTCCGGCGCAAGCTGGGCCCGGCCGGCCAGCAGCCGGCTGAAACCGTCTCCGCAAACGGATAGTCTAACCTCGTGGGGAGCCGGGGGTTTCAACCGGCATCCCCCAGTCCAACCTTGTCCCCAGGCGTCACGGGGCGCACTATCATAACCCATGAGAAGCGAGCACGGAGGGTCGTCATGCGGAAGGCCATACTCGTGGGACTCCTTCTGGGATGCATCAGCTTCGCAGCATCCAACTCGTGCTGGATTCAGGATGCCTCCTCCTCGGGCTCCCTGGTATGGTTGCTGTGCCAGCGAGGCGGCTTGATGATCAGTGAGGACGGCGGCGCCAGTTGGCGGCTGGTCGCCCTGCCGGCGGAAGGCAGGATGCGGGCCATCGCGCTGCTGCCCGGCGGTCGCGGCCTTGTTGTGGGCGATGGCGGCGCGGTTTTGAGGACGGAGAACGGTGGGCGTAGCTGGACGCGGGCGCCCGTTCCCGCCCGGGAGCACCTGACCGCCGTCCATTTCGTGGGTGACCACGGTTGGATTGCAGGTTGGGGCGGCACGATCTTGCACAGCTCGGACGGCGGCAAGACGTGGATCCGCCAGCTCACCCCGGTTCCCTATTCCCTGGAAGCCATTTACTTCGTGGATGAGCAGCACGGATGGGCGGTCGGCTGGACGGGCGCCATCCTGCGCACGACGGATGGCGGCCGGAGCTGGGAGCCGGTTCGAAGCCCGGCAGCCTCCTGGTCGCTGGGCGCCGTCTACTTCCGTGACGTCAACGAGGGGTGGGCGGTTGGTTTCGGCGGCCAGATACTGCGTACTCGCGACGGGGGCAGAGCCTGGGAAGTGCAGCCCAGCCCCGTCCGTGACTGGCTGACCTCGATCCGGTTCGATCGGGCCGGTCGGGGCTGGATCACGACTTCCAACGGCTTCCTGGTCAGCGAAGATGGCGGCCAGAGCTGGCGTCAGGTGCGGCTGGAGCAACCGGTTTTTCTGAGCCGGATGATCCAAGTGGACGATTCCCTGTGGGCGGTCGGCCCGTTCGGGGTGCTGCGCCAGGAGCGGGCCACGCTCGCATGGCAGAATATCGAGCTGCGGACGACGGAAAGCGCCGGCGGCCGTGAGGCCGCAAGCTCCTGAGGAACAACGGGAATTCGTCTCGCGGTGTTTATAATGGTTTGACGATCACCTCCGAGGCGTCCCGCGCCGGTCTGAAAGCGCGCGGGTCCCAGCGGTAAGGGCAAGGGAGAGACCGTGGGCAGCACGTACCGTCCGGCGCCGCTTCGCACCGGCAATGCTTCGACTCCCGCCGTGCGGGGCACGGACCGTTATTTCGAACTGAAGTCCGAGATCCATCGCAAGCTGCTCGGCGTTCTGAATTACGAGCGGCTGGCCTCGATCCCCAAGGATCGTGTCCGGGCCGAGATCGGGCGGGTGGTCGAACGCCTGCTGGAGGAAGAGCGGGTGCCGATGACCACCGCCGAGCAGAACCGCATCGTCGAGGAGGTGCTCGACGAGGTTCTGGGGCTGGGGCCGTTGGAGCCTTTGCTCAAGGAGCCCTCGATCACGGACATCCTGGTCAACGGCTATAACAAGGTTTACATCGAGCGCAACGGCAAGCTGGCCCTGACCCAGGTGCGCTTCCGCGACAACGCCCACCTGCTGCACATCATCGAAAAAATCGTTTCCCAGGTGGGGCGGCGCATTGACGAAGCCCAGCCCATCGTGGACGCTCGCCTGCCGGACGGCTCACGCGTCAACGCCATCATCCCGCCGCTGGCGCTCGACGGTCCCACGCTCAGCATTCGCCGTTTCGGCCGCCACGTCATCACGGCGGAGGAGATGCTGGCCAACCGCACCATGATGCCGGGCATGCTGCGTTTCCTCGCCGCCTGCGTCCAGGCCAAGGTCACCATTCTGATCTCCGGGGGCACGGGCTCGGGCAAGACCACGATGCTGAACGCCCTGTCGCGCTACATCCCCGAGGACGAGCGCATCATCACCATCGAGGAGATCGCCGAGCTCCAGCTTCAGCAGCGCCACGTGGTGAAGTTCGAAACGCGCCAGCCCGGGCTGAACCGCGAAGGCGGCATCACCCAGCGCGAGCTGGTGCGGACGGCGTTGCGCATGCGCCCGGACCGGATCATCGTGGGCGAGTGCCGCGGCCCGGAAGCGCTCGACATGCTGCAAGCCATGAGCACGGGCGTGGACGGCTCGATGAGCACGGTGCACGCCAACTCGCCGCGCGACGCCTTCTCGCGGCTGGTGGCGATGGTGCTGATGGCCGATCTGGAGATGCCCAGCCGCGTCATCATCCAGCAGCTTGCCAACGCCGTCAAGCTGGTCGTTCAACTGGCGCGCTTGCAGGACGGCACGCGCAAGGTCCTGAGCATCGCCGAGGTCCTGGGCGTCAAGGAGGAGCAGATCCAGCTTCAGGACATTTTCGTATTCGAACGGGTGGGCGTGACCGATTCGGGCAAGGTGCAAGGCCGCTTTCGCGCCACCGGCGCCATCCCGCGCCTGACGGAACGCCTCAAGGTGAGCGGAATCGAGCTGGATCCTTCGATCTTTCAGCAAGAGCTGCCGGTGAACTTGTAAGCCCGCGGCCGCGGCGAGTACGGAAATTGTAAAGAACGTAAAGCATCTTTTTGCACTTTGGGCCGTAACTTTTACAACACCTCGGTCGCGTTCGGCGTCAAAGTGGTGTTGTGAGCCAGACGGGCCGATCTGATGGCGCCACAGACCCGGACGCGCAGCTCATGATGCGGGTCGCCGAAGGAGACCGCGAGGCGTTCGAGCGCCTGGTCGAGCGACACCGCGCGGCCGCGATTCACTTCCTTTACCGCATGGTGCAGGACCGGGAAGCCGCCGAAGAGCTGGCGCAGGAAGTTTTCCTGCGCATCTATCGCGCCCGGGGCCGGTACAAGCCCGCCGCGCGATTCACGACGTGGCTGTACCGCATCGCCACCAACTTGGCTCTGAACTGGCTCCGGCATGAACGCCGCGGCGTGCAGGTATTCAGCCTGGATGGCAAGCGCGACCCGCGCGCGGCGGGCCAGTGGCCCGCCGCCGAGCCCAGCTCCGAAGAGTTACTCCTGCGGCAGGCTCTCTCGCAGCGTGTGCGGCGCGCCGTAGCGGCCCTCCCTGACCGGCAGCGGGCGGTCGTGGTGCTGCACAAATATCACAACATGGATTATGAAGAGATCGCCGCCACGCTCGGCTGTTCCGTCCAGGCGGTCAAATCGCTGACCTTCCGGGCCTACGCCAATCTCCGGAAGACCCTCTGCGCGCCGCCCTCAGAGCGCCCGGGAGCCGTCCGGGCTCAGCCTCATCTTGCGTTCGTTCTTCAGCGCTAGATTGGCCAGGTGGGGCCCGGCGACCGCGGCCGCAGCCATCCCCACCGTGCAGTTCGGCTGCTGCCGGCTGCGGATGCACTCCAGGAAGTTCTGCTGGTGTTCGAAGCCCGTGCTGCGATCTTCGATGCGGCGGATCAGCGGCAGCGGTTCCGTGAGATTCCATGGCGCAGCTTGCAGGCCGGGATCTTTGTAAATGCGGGCGCCGGTGCGATCGAGCACCAGCGTCGCTTCGTCACCCTGAATCTGGATGGACCAGTCGTTCTCGTAGGAGCTGGCGTAGTTCAAGGTCCACGTAGCCATGAAATCGGGATACTCGAAGGCGGCGCAGAACACGTCCGGCACCTCGGCGCCGATCATCTTGGCCAGGTAGCCGTGGCAGACGGCGGCGCGCGGCGGCCCGGAGTCGGTCATCCACTGGATCACATCCATCAGATGCGTGCCCTGATCGGTCATGTTGCCGCCGGAGTAATCCCAGAAGCCGCGCCACCAGCGGAAGCGGCGGGGTTCGAGCGGACGGCCGGGCGCCGGACCGAGGAAGCGCTCCCAATCCAGTTTGCCGGGCAAGGGCGAGTTATCCAGCGGCTTGGCGAAGTGCCAGTTCCACAGCGCCTTGGCCATCGAGACCCTGCCCAGGATGCCTTCGTCCACCAGTTTCTTGACTTGGATGCAGAACTCCATGGAGCGGCGCTGCATGCCCACCTGAACGATCTGTTTGGACTGGCGCACGGCCTCCACCATGCGTGCGCTTTCTTCCAGTGACATCGAAAGCGGCTTTTCCAGGTACACATCCTTGCCCGCCGCCAGCGCAGCCAGCAGATTCGGGCAGTGGTGATGATCGGGCGTGGCGATCACCACAAAGTCGAGGCCGGGCTGGGCCAGTAGGTCCCGGTAATCCGCGTAGGTCTTCGCATCCGCCGGGGATTCTTTGCGAGCCAGCTCGAGGTGCGGCTCGTAGGGGTCGCACAGAGCTACGCACTGCGCGCCGAGCTTCTGGAAGGCCCGATTGAGCCATCGCCCCCGACCGCCCGTGCCGATAACGCCGTAAGCGAGACGATCGTTGGCGCCTCGCGCACCGCGCGGCAGGATCAAGGGAGCGGTTGCCAGAGCCAGAAATTCTCTTCGATCGCGTTGCATTCGGTGGACCTCCGCTGCTAGCTTAACCCAGTGCGATTCGTTTCCACCGGAGAAGGCCCCATGCAGATGACGCGACGTGGATTCATGGTCACTCCCGCCGCCTTGGCCGCAGGCCAGGCCCCCGCGCCGTGGTATGACCGTCCCATGCGCTGGGCGCAGTTGACGCTGGCCGAGAACGATCCCGGTCGCTTCGACCCGAAGTTCTGGCTGGATTACTTCCGGCGCGTCCACGCCGACGCCGCCTGTCTGAGCGCAGGGGGCTGCGTGGCCTATTACCCCACAAAGATTCCCTGGCACCACCGCAGCGCCTGGATGAAAGACGACGAGGATCCCTTCGGAGAGCTGGTGGCCGGCTGCCGGGAGCTCGGCATGGTGGTGATCGCGCGCGTGGATCCGCACTCCTGCCGCGAGGAAGCGCGGCGCGCGCACCCGGAGTGGGTCGCCGTGGACGCGGAAGGCAAGCCCCGGCCGCACTGGGCCACGCCCGGACGGTGGGTCACCTGCGCCCTCGGGCCGTACAACTTCCAGTTCATGACCGAGGTGATCCGCGAAATCATGACGCTGTACCGCGTGGACGGCATCTTTGCCAACCGCTGGTCGGGCTCCGGCATGTGCTACTGCGATCACTGCCGCAAGAATTTCCGTGACTTCTGCGGGCTGGAACTGCCGCACACGACGGATCCGCAGGACCCCGCGCGCCGGCAGTACATCATCTGGCGCCAGCAACGCCTGTTCGAGCTCTGGCGCCTGTGGGACGGCGAGATTCGTCGCATCCATCCGAACGCCTGCTTCATCCCCAACACGGGCGGCGGAGCGCTGAGCGAACTGGACATGAAAACCGTGGGCGAGCTGGCGCCCACTTTGATGGCGGACCGACAGGCGCGCCGCGGTTTGATGCCTCCCTGGGCGAACGGCAAGAACGCCAAGGAATACCGGGCGACCCTGGGTCGCAAGCCGGTGGTGGGCATCTTCAGCGTGGGCCTGGAGGAGCCTTACCGCTGGAAGGACTCCGTGCAGACGGAAGCCGAGATCCGCATCTGGGTGGCCGACGGCATGGCGCACGGCATGCGTCCCTGGTTCACCAAGTTCGGCGGCGTCATTCACGATCCCCGCTGGCTGAAGGTGGTCGAAGAGATCTACGACTGGCACTGGCGCTGGGAACGGTACTTGCGCAACGAGGAATCACTGGCGCGGGCGGCGCTGGTCTATTCGCAGCGGACGGCCGCATTTTACGGCGGCCCGCGGGCGCAGGAGAAAGTCGAGCAGCACATCCTGGGCGCTTATCATGCCCTGGTGGAAGCGCGAATCCCGTTCGACATGGTTCACGAGGGGTTGCTCGATCCGGCACGCCTCGGCCGCTACCGCCTGCTGATCCTCCCCAACGTGGCGGCGCTTTCCGATGAGCAGTGCCGCCAACTCCGGGCTTACGTTCAGGCGGGGGGAGGCCTGCTAGCCACCTTCGAAACTTCGCTGTACGACGAATGGGGCGTGCGCCGGAGGGACTTCGGGCTGGCCGAGCTGTTTGGCGCCTCATTCCAAGGGCGGGCGGAAGGACCCATGCGGAACGCTTATCTGCGGCTGGAACACCGAACGCGTCATCCGCTGCTGCGTGGGCTGGAGGCGGCGCCGCGAATCATTCACGGCGTGTGGCGGCTGGCGGTCCGGCCGCACCAGCCGCCGCCGGACCCGCCCGTCACGCTGATTCCGTCGTACCCGGACTTGCCCATGGAGGAGGTCTACCCGCGCGTCGAGAAGACAGACATCCCCGAGGTTTACCTGCGAGAGTTCGGCCGCGGGCGTGTGGTTTACTTCCCCTGGGACATCGACCGCGTCTTCTGGGAAGTCCTGTGCGCCGATCACGGGCGGTTGTTCGCCAACGCCGCGCAGTGGGCGGCCAACGAGGAGCCACCGGTGCAAGTCGTGGGGCCGGGCTTCCTCGATCTGGCGTACTGGCGGCAACAAGATTCGATCACTTTGCATCTGGTCAACTTGACCAATCCGATGATGATGAAAGGCCCCTACCGCGAGGTGATCCCGCTGGGAGCGCAGCGCGTGCGCATGCGAGTGCCGGAAGGGAGGCGCGTGCGCGCCGTCAGACTCCTGGTGGCGGGGACGCGGCCGGCGTGGCGGCAGACGGGCGAGTGGCTGGAGCTGACGGCGCCTTCGGTCGGGGTCCACGAAGTGGTGGCGGCCGATCTGTGAGCGGGCGCGCCCAGCCGTGCACTTTCTCCTAACCGCGGCCGCTTGCGACGCGTCATAATGCTGAGGTTGTCCCTTTTCCGGCGGCAGCCCAGACCGGTGAGCGGACCCGGTGCGCGGTGGTAACTTTGCTCTTGCTCTGCGCCGCGTTTCGATACACACTAAATTTCAAAAGGAGATTGTGAAGTTGCGACTGGCTGACAGCACGGCTCTGCGAGAGCCGACCGAGCAGTGGACGACCCTGGACGCGGCCGAGCTTTACGACGTCGCCAGTTGGGGCAAGGGCTACTTCTCGGTCGGCGCCAACGGTAATCTGTACGTGCACCCGACCAAGGACCCCGCCCGCTCCATTGACCTCAAGAAGCTCGTGGACACGCTGGTGCTGCGCGGAATCTCGTTGCCTATCCTGATCCGCTTCGGCGACATCCTCCGTCACCGCCTGGGCGAGATCTACCAGGCGTTCGAAAGCGCCATCGCCGAGCACGGCTACCAGGGCCAGTATTGCTGCGTATATCCCATCAAGGTAAACCAGCAACGGCAGGTCATCGAAGAGCTGTTTCGGTTCGGGCGCCGGTTCCGCTTCGGACTGGAAGCCGGCTCCAAACCCGAGCTGTTGGCGGTGCTGGCTCTGGCCGACAACCAGACCCCCATCATCTGCAACGGTTTCAAGGACGACGAGTATATCGAGATGGTGATGCTGGCCAGGAAAATCGGCCGTCTCATCATCCCGGTGGTGGAAAAGTATACGGAGCTGGAGATGATCGCCGAGCACGCCCGGCGCATCGGCGTGCGGCCCGTGATCGGCCTGCGGCTGAAGCTGGCCACGCGCGGATCGGGCCGGTGGAAATCCTCGGGCGGCTACCGCTCCAAGTTCGGGCTGACGGTGAGCGAGGCGCGCCGGGCGCTGGAGCGGCTCCGGCAACTGGACATGGCGGATTGCCTGGAGCTGCTCCACTTCCATCTGGGCAGCCAGATTACCAATATCCGCTTCATCAAGGCGGCGGTGATCGAGGCGGCGCGGATCTATGTGGAGCTGGCGCGCGCCGGCGCCGGATTACGGTACCTGGACGTGGGAGGCGGTTTGGGCGTGGACTACGACGGTTCGCAGACCGACTTTGAGTCGAGCGTCAACTACACCCTCCAGGAATACGCCAACGACGTCGTCTACCACATCCAGAACGTGTGCGACGATGCCGGCGTCCCGCATCCGACCATCATTTCCGAGAGCGGGCGCGCCCTGGTGACTTATCACAGCATGTTGGTGTTCAACGTGCTGGGCGTCAGCGGCCTGGGAGAAGAAGAACTGCCCGCCGAGTTGCCGCCCGACGCCGAGCAACCGCTGGTGGACTTGCAGGAAACCTACAATTCCCTGAGCGTCAAGAACCTGCTCGAGGCTTTCCATGACGCCCAGCAGGCGCTCGATCAGGCCTTGAACCTCTTCAGCCTGGGATACCTCTCGCTGGAGCAGCGCTGCCTGGCGGAAAGTTACTACTGGGCGATTTGCCGGCGCATCCAGCGCCTGAGCCACGAGCTGGACTACCTGCCCGAAGAACTCGAAGGTCTCGACGCCATGCTGGCGGACACCTATTTCTGCAATTTCTCGCTCTTCCAAAGCATGCCGGATAGTTGGGCGATCCGCCAGCTTTTCCCCATCATGCCCATTCACCGTCTGAACGAGCGCCCCACGCGCCACGCCATTCTGGGCGATATTTCCTGCGATTCCGACGGCAAGATAGACCAGTTCATTGACCGCCGCGACGTCAAGCGCACCTTGCCTTTGCATCCCTTCAACGGCGAGCCTTACTATCTGGGCGCCTTCCTGCTGGGCGCTTACCAGGAAATTCTGGGCGATTTGCACAATCTCTTCGGCGACACCAATGCCGTCCACGTCAGCCTGGACGAAAACGGAGAAGTGATTCTGGATAACGTCATCAAGGGCGACACCGTGCGCGAGGTGCTCGAGTACGTGCAGTTCAACAGCGAGGTGCTCCTGAACCAGTTCCGCCGGGACGTGGAGGCGGCGCTGCGCGAGGGACGGATCGGCTACGAGGAGTCGGGCCGCCTGCTGCGCTTTTACGAAGAGGGACTCTACGGGTATACCTACCTGGAGGACGGCCGGGCGCGCTGACGTGCAGCCCGGTTCTCAGCGCCAGGGGCCGGCCAGCGGCCGCGGCGGACGGGCGATGGACTGAAAGCGGGCCAGCCGCACGCGGTCCCGGTTCTTGAAGGACACCAGCGGCATGTAGCCCATCTCGAGGATCTGCTCCACTGCGTCCTCGGTCAGCAGCAACTCGGCGCAGGGCTTCATCTTGGTTTCCCCCTCTTCCTGGTAGAAGTGCGCGGGCAGGTCCTCGATATCCTGCACCATGCCCGGGCGCATTTCCCATCCCCAGTTCTGAAAGGCTCGTCCCAGAAGGTACACGCAAGCGAACGCAGGATTGCCCCACAGATACCACGGGTGCTGCGGAATTGCCGGCATCTCTTCGAAGTCGAACGATTCGATGGGATCCGTGTGCCGGCCATAGGGCAGCCGCAGCAGGAATCGTGGCAGGGCGAGTCCGATCCATGCCGCCTCAGGCATGGCGCGCAGCGCGGCCCAGGGACCCGCGGCGTCGGCCTCCGGCGGTTGAGTGCCCGCCTCGGCCAGAAACGGCGCGCCCGCCTGCGAGGCCAGTTTGGCGATCCGGCCCAGCAACTCCGCGTCCGCCCTCGTCTGCTCGAAGACGAAGTCGCCTGCGACCACGGACCACGCCTCGCCGCCCAGCGTTCCTACCGTCTGCTCGACGAGCGCACGGTAGAGTCCGCTTTCCACAAGCTCGCCCGTGGTGAGATCGGCCGCCAGTTCGTCGCGTGAGAGATCCAGCAGGTAGATCCGAAGACGCCCGTCGGTTTCCAGCCTCCGGGCCAGGAAAAACAGGGCCCGCCAGAGCGCCTCCAGAGCCTGAAAGGCAGGCTGGTGCAGCACGGCGCGCATCAAGCCGGCGATCGCCTGATCGAGCTGGGCGAGCAGTTCGGCTTGCCGCGGATGGGGCTTGGGCGTCAGATACGGCGCCACGACGCGGCGGATGTGCTCGGCCAGCGGGTCAGCGGGCGGGCCGCCGGCTTGCGCCTGGGTGGCTGCCACGGCATGCTCGAGCAAGTCGCCCGAGGTCAGCTCGGCCGGCTCGGGCGGCGGGGCCGCGGCGTCGAGCCCCAGTTCGGCGGCAGCGGTCGAGAAAGTAGCGGCATCGGCCAGCTTCTGCCGCAGTGCACGCAGCCGGCCGAAAATTTCGAGGGAGTCGTAGAGGCGGTCCGGATGGAAATCGTCGAGCTCGTGGAAGGTCAAGCTCAGGTGCGGTCCCAGCCGGAGGGAAGGCTTGAGCCGGCCCAGCACATGGTCGAAGTTGTCGCGATCCACGCGCACCACCGGCCGCTGGGCGAGCGCCGGTCCGATCTCGCGCAGGCCGCGGTTGGCGCGCCCGCTGAAATCGCCCAGAATCAGAATGCGGAACGGAGTCTCGGATTCGAGCAAGGCGGCGGGCTGGGTTTGCGGCGCGGCCTCCAGCTCGATTTTTCCGAAGTCGAAGGGCTTGGGCATGGACGATCCCCGCTTCGCGCCATTATGCAGCAAATCGGGGCGGGAGGCAAGGAAGAACGGCGAGGGCGTCCGGCGGCGGGCCGCGCGCGCCCGATCAGGCCATGCAGAAAATGGCCGCCGCCGAACCCGTCGGCTCAGGCGGCGGCCCGATCCAAAGCGGCTTTACGGCCCCGGTTTAAGCGGCAGGCGGCGCCGCGCGCCGGATGCGCCGCAGGCGGCTGCCCCCCAGCAAGGCCAGGACACCCGCAACCAGCGCCCAACTCCCCGGTTCCGGAACGACGCCTTCCGGTCCGACTGCCCGGAAGTAAGCCGTGGCCCCCTCGCGGTACGGTAACAGCACACCCTCGATCTCGATCGAGTAGTTGCCCGGGCCCAACGGGAACGTACCCGAGCTGACGTTCGGATCGGCAAGGCAAACTTCCGGGTCAAAGCCACACGAGGTCCCTGATCCCGGCGCCGACGTCAATCCCAGGCTGGCGCCAAAATTGTACACCCGGAACTGATCGCCGATCAGCAAGATATCGGTGACGACCAAATTGTCCGGGCCCGCCCAAGGTGAACGTCCAAGGCGCTGGGGGTGTGTGGAGAATGCCGTAGCCGAAGCTCGGCGCCGGATACGCAAAGTTAACCGGATACCAGACTCCCAAAGAGACAGGCTGGGCCTGCGCCCGCGGCGCGACCGACATCAGGCACAGAGTCGCCGCCGCCAGCAATGTCAACCGCTCCATCTTATTTTCCTCCTCGATCGAAAAGATTCGGAGATGGGAAGGCGATCTTCGTCTTACCGCCGGCGCCTGCTAACAGCGCGGACCGCCCCGATTTCGCGGCCTTCTGCGAAACCTCAGCGCTTCGCGATATTGGAAGGCTCCTGCAAGCCGCGCCCCGCGAGCGGCTCAATGACGGCCGCAGGCCGCCAGGAGGCCGTTGTGGTGCTTGGGCCCGCCACACCTCTGGAATGCGGCTTGGTGTCCGTCAGGGAGCAAGTCGCGGGCCAAATCTCAGAACCCTGAAATCCTGTTTCTTTTCAACGCATCCGCAGGCGCTCGATCACCTGCGGGTCCCGTTTTTGGGGAATCGGGCAAAGGTACACTCCCTGAAATCCAAAAGTGCAGGATTTCGGTGCACAGCGTCCGCTGCCCGGCTTCTCCGCATGTCGCCGAGCGCGCGCGCAAGGCCGCTGCCCGTTCACTCGTAGCGCAGGCACACTACGGGGTCGAGCCGCGCCGCACGGTTCGCCGGATAGTAACCGAAAAACACCCCGACGGCGGCCGAGATGCTCACTCCCATGAAAATCCAGAAGGGAGAAACCTGGGCGGGAATCGAAGGAACCAGGCTCTTCACAGCATAGGCAACGGCGGCGCCCAGCAGGATGCCGATGACGCCGCCCATCACGGTGACCACCACGGCCTCCAGAAGGAACTGCGCGCGTATGTCGGACTGCCGCGCCCCTACCGCCTTGCGCACCCCGATTTCCTGCGTTCGCTCGGTGACTGAAATGAGCATGATGTTCATCACGCCGATGCCGCCCACCAGCAGGCCCACCGAGCTGATGACGCCGGTGAGAATCACCAGGGCGCCGGTAAGCTGGTCCCACAGATTGGTCAGAAAGTCGGGCGAGATGACTTCGAAATCGTTCTCCTCGTGATAGGGGACGCGCCGCAGCCGGCGCATGGCCTCGATCACCTCGTTGCGGACCTGGACGGGGTTGGCGTCCGGGCGAACCGAGAAGGCAAGGAAGACCTCGCGGACCTCCGGATAGTGCTTGCGGAAGTCGCTCAGAGGAATCACGGCGAACTGATCCACGCCGGGGCCGCCGAACAGCCCGGGATCCTTCTCGAACACGCCGATCACCTCATAAAGCTTGCCGTTCAGGCGCACCGTGCGCCCGACGGGATCCAGCGGACCGAACAGGGCCGAAGCGATGGCGTCGCCCAAAACCACAACCGGGCGGGAATGTTCCAGGTCGTAGCGCGAGATGAATCGCCCCTGCGCCACGCTGAACAGGGGGATCGCGTCGGCGTACTCGGGTTCGACGCCGCGCAGGATCACCTGGTCTACCCTCTCGCCGGCGTAGCGGATTTCGTTCGGCTCCGCGCGGCGGCCGCCGAAGCCCGCGCCCGGGCTGGGGCGTTGGGCAAACGCGGTGGCAAAGGCCAGCGAGGGAACAGCTTCTCGAAGATACCGCGCGTCGGAGAAGTTCAGATACTTGCGCCGGCGGATCTTCTCGGGCAAGCGCCCGAACTGCGCCGGCGGCAGCCGGCTGATGAAGTACGTCCGCGAGCCGATGCCCTCAACACGTTCCTGGATGTGACGATTGAGTCCCTGGATGATGGCGGCCACCGCGATCACGCTGGTGACGCCGATGACGATGCCGAGCACGGTCAGGCCCGAACGCACCTTGTGAGCGCGCAGGTTGGCCAGCCCTACCAGCAGGTTCTCACGGATTTCGGCTGCCGTCATACTCATTCGGCTCGCAGGGCCGCGACCGGATCAAGCCGCGCCGCCCGAATCGCCGGATAGATCCCGAAGAACAAGCCGATGCCTGAACTCAATCCCAGCCCGAGCAGCGCCACCCAGGTTTCCACCGAGGCGGGGAACGAAGTCCAGGTGCGCAGCGCCAGGGCGCACAAGAACCCCGCGCCCACTCCCAGCGCGCCGCCGGCCAAGCATTGCAGCACGCTCTCGGTCAGGAACTGGCGCAGGATGTCTCGCTGGGAAGCGCCCACGGCGCGCCGCACGCCGATTTCTTTGGTCCGCTGCGTCACGCTGACCAGCATCACGTTCATGATGACGATCCCGCCCACCACGGCCGCAATCGAACTCACCATCACGAAGGTGGCGAAGAAGGCCGAGCTGATGGAGCGCCACAACTCGATATAGCTCTCCGCCGTACCGATGAAAAAATCCTCCTCGCGATTGCCCGTGATCCGTCGTCGGGAGCGCAACACCAGGCGGGCCTGGTCCTGGGCCCGTTCGAAAACTGCGCCCCCGCCGGCGGCCTTCACGCTCAGCATGACGCTGAAGCGTCCGCCCCGCAGCCGCTGAAAAGCGCCCATGGGGATGACGGCGAAGTTATCCTGCTCCTGCCCCAGAATGGCGCCGATCTTCTCGTAAACGCCGATCACGGTAAATTCTTCCTTGCCGAGCCGGACCTTGCGTCCCAGCGGGTCCCGTCCCGGGAAAAACTCTTCCACCAGGCGGGCGCCGACCAAACATACGTTGGCTCCGCGCTCGTCTTCCATGGGGGTGAAATAGCGGCCTTCCTGAATGGTGCGCGTGTCTATGTCCACCATGGAAGCGGTGTGGCCGATCACAACCGTATCCTGCAGTTCGCGGTCCTGATAGCGACTGGAGCGGGTGGTCTGCGCCTGCGCGCCCACGGCCTGGCAGTCCGGGCAGCGCTCGGCGATGGCGCGCATGTCCTCCAGCGTGAGGTAGCGATTGCGCAAGGCTTTGATGAACACGTTGAAATCGGTGACGGCGAACGGCAGCCGACTGATCTGGAAAACGTTGGTGCCGAGGTTGGCGATCTTCTCTTCGACATAGAGGTTGGCGCCCTGAATCAGCGTCATCACAGTGATCAGGGTGGCCACGCCCATCATGATTCCAAGCACGGTCAGCGAGACGCGCAACTTGTGCGCGGCCAGGGCGTGGAGACTTTGCCGGAGGTTGTCGCCGGGAGCGAGCAAGGGGATCCTCTTCTATCTTCGCATCCCGTCGCCGCCCGTCGTCTTGCGCTTCCGCGACAATGATGAGGAGAGATGGACGGGGAGACCATCCGACAGTTGGCTCGCGAATGCGGCTTCGAACTGGCGGGCGTGGCGCGCGCCGGGCCGCTCGATGAGTTCGCCTATTACCGCGAATGGGTCGAGGCCGGCATGGCAGGTGAGATGAAGTACCTGACGGACCATCGCGCCGCCTTGCGCGCCGATCCCCGCTCGCTGCTGCCGGAGGCGCGTTCGGTGATCTGCGTGGGCAAACTCTACAACGCGCCGGCGGCCGGCTACGGCGCCCTCACCGATCCCGCGCGCGGCTGGATTTCCCGTTACGCCTGGGGCGAAGACTACCACGCAGTCCTGCGCCGGGGCCTGAGGACGTTGCTCGAACGCCTGCGCCGGAAAGTACGCAGAGATTTCGCGGCCCGCCCGGTTGTGGATTCGGCCCCTCTGCTCGAGCGCGCGCTGGCCCGGCGGGCGGGGCTGGGCTGGATCGGGCGCAACACCTGCCTCATCAACCAGCGGCACGGCTCGTGGTTCTTTCTGGGCGAACTGATGGTTTCGCTGGAAATCGAGCCGGACGCGCCTCCGCCCGATCGTTGCGGCAGTTGCATGCGCTGCGTGGAGGCTTGCCCTACGGGAGCGATCGTGCCCACGGGACGCAAGGACGGACCGGCCTGGGCGCTGGATGCGCGGCGGTGCATCTCGTACCTGACGATCGAGCTGCGGGGATCCATCCCCGAGCCGCTGCGCGCGCCGATGGGCCGGCACGTGTTTGGTTGCGACATCTGTCAGGAAGTGTGTCCCTGGAACCGCAAAGCGTCCGTCAGTGCGGAGCCGGCGTTTCAGCCGCAGAACTATGCACCGCCGCTGGCCGGGCTGGCCGCGCTTTCCGAAGACGAGTTTTCGCAGCGTTTCGCCCGCAGCCCCGTGCGCCGCGCCCGCTACGAAGGCCTGTTGCGAAACCTGGCCGTGGCGATGGGCAACGCCGGCTTGCCGGAGCAAGCTCCAGCCCTGGAGCGGCTTGCCGACAGGCCAGACGGCGTGGTGAGCGAGCACGCGCGCTGGGCGCTGGCCAAGCTCGCGGCTCGAGGTCAGTAGAATGGTAGCAGCGGGGATGATGGCGGCGCTGCTCGCTTGCGTCTTGCTGTCGGCCGGTTTTCCTGATCCGCTCATCCAGAGAGGTTTCGAACACTTCTACAACCTCGAGTACGACGAAGCCATCGCTGCTTTCCGCCAGTACGTCGCGCGTCAACCCGAGGAGCCGCGCGGCTACAACCACCTGGCGCAGTCCATTCTGTACCGGGAAATGTACCGGACCGGCGCGCTCGAAACCGAGCTTGTCAGTGGCAACAATCCCTTCCTGCGCCGCCCCAAGATGAATCCGAGCCCGGAGGATCAGAAAGAGTTCGACGACGCCATCCGGCGCGCGATGGAGCTTTCGCAGGCTCGTCTGAAGCAGAACCCGCGCGACACGCAGGCCCTGTACACGCTGGGTGTGGCCCACGGCCTGAGAGCCAATTACAACTTCCTCGTGCGCAAGGCGTGGATGGACGCGCTGCGCGACGCCACCCAGGCACGCAAACTTCACAACCGCGTCACCGAGCTGGACCCGAATTTCACCGATGCCCGCCTGGTGCAGGGGGTCCACGAGTACGTGGTGGGCAGTCTCCCGTGGCACTGGCGCACGCTGGGGTTTTTGATCGGCTTCCGCGGCAACAAGGAGACCGGGATCAAGATCCTTCAGCAGGTGGCCGAAAAGGGCGACGTCAACAAACTTGACGCCAAGGTTTTGCTATGCGCGATTTATCGGCGCGAGCGCAAACCGGAACTGGCCATTCCGCTCATCCAGGAACTGATCGCGGCGTATCCGCGCAATTATCTGCTCTACTTCGAGCTGGCGCAGATGTACAGCGACGCGGGCGAAAAAGGTCAAGCCCTGGAGGTGCTGGCCCGGCTGGAGGCCTTACGCAGCTCGGGCGCGCCCGGATTCGGGCGCGTGGTTTTGGAGAAGATTTACTTCGCCCGCGGAAACATCCAGTTCTGGTATCGCGATCTGGACGAGGCCCTGGAGAACATCCGCAAGGCGGCGGCCCATGCGGACCACCTCGACCTGAACACCGGCGTGTTGGCCTTGATGCGTCTAGGTCAGATTTACGATCTGAAAGGCCGGCGCCAGGAAGCCATCCAGGCCTACCGTCAGGCCATCGCGTACGCCCCGGAATCCGACGCGGCCAAGGAATCGCGCCGGTACCTCAACACACCCTACCGGCGGGCGGACATCCCGGGCTGATCAGAATGATAGACCGGCCGGCCGCGGGGGGCGCGACCGGCCGGTTCGGTGAGCAGGAAGGTCTCAGTACTGGAAGCGGATGCCCATGCGGAATTGACGCTCCGCAATGGCCGAGGTGATGCACATGAAGTTGTTCAGCGCGGCAATGCTGCCGTCCGGGTTCAAGCGCATGGCCCCCGCTCCACTGCCCGGGTTGCCCCAGCGCGGCGTGTTGGTGCCGTTGCGCGCTTCCATGCGAAACTCCATCCTCACCCGCTCGGTCAGCCGGAACTCCTTGTACAGCGCGGGATCAATCCGCCAGAAGCCCGGTCCGTAAAGCACGTTGCGCCCCATGCTGCCCGGCCGGTAGACCGGGTTGCGCGGATCGAAGTAAAACAGCGGGTCGCGGAACGAGTTGGGATCGTAGTAGGGCTGGTTGGGGCCCTTGCCTCCCAGCTTGCGCACGGGACCCACCTGGTCGGCCGTCTGCGTGCAGCCGATGCACATCAGCGAGGAGCCGCTGCCGGTGACCGTGAACGGCGTGCCCGTGTAGGCGAAGAACATGCCGTTGATCTTCCAGCCGCCCAGGACCTTGTCCACGATGCCGCTCAGATTGTAGGTCCGGCCGGCGCCCAAGGGCAGCTCGTAAACCCAGCCAATGCTGAAGCTGTGCCGGCGGTCTTCGCTCGAAGGAGCGTAGTTGCGGTAGATCATGGGCTCCCAGTGCCACAGCGAAAGCCCGGCCCAGCCATTGTCCTCGGCCATGTTCATGTAGCGGCCCCAGGTATAGGCGCCCTTGAAGAACAGCCCCTTGCTGAACGACTTGTTCATGGTCACTTGCAGGGAGTTGTAGGTTCCATACCCGATGCCGTCCCACATGTTGGCCGCGATCGTGCGGCCATGCAGCTTGGCCAGGGGCAAATTCCGCGTATCGCCGCCCAGGCCCGGCCCCACCGTGTTGATGTTGCGGTCGAGCATCTGGTGGATGGTGCGGGTGGCGACATAGCCCGCCGATATCACCGTATCGAAGGGGAGCTTGCGCTCGACAATGAAATTCCAGCTTTGGATGTAACCGCGGTTGAGCATCCCGCCCCAGGGGCTGCGCGGACCCATGTCAATATTGACCGGCAGCTCGAGCGTACCCTTGCTGATGTCAGGCGTGGGAACGTCCGGGATGCCCTTGTCCAGGGTGTTGAACCACCCGTAGGTGGGATCGCGGAATTCGGCGCCTGCCGTACCTGCGCTCCAGCTTCCGGTCAGAGTCGCCGGATAGAGCCCACGCAACGGTCGCCCGAAGGGCAGCGGGTCGTAGGTGATGCCGTAACCGCTGCGCACCACCCAGTTTTCGCCCAGGCGGTAGGCGAAGCCCACGCGCGGCGCGAACAGCTTCTTGCTGACCTCGATGCCGGCGTTCCAAGGCACGGCGCCGATGCCGCCCAGATACACGGTGTTCGTGTAGGGGTCCCAGCGCTCGATGCCACGGTCGCCGCGGTTGATCAACGGGAAGTACTCGTAGCGCAGGCCGAGGTTGAGCGTCAGCCGGCGCGTGGCCTGCCAGCGATCGCGGAAGTACCAGGCGTACTGCCACTCGCGGGTTTTCATGAGGAAGAACTGGATAGACTTGGAGTAGCTGGTCGCCAGTCCCAGCAGAGCCGTGGCATAGCTGTTCAGCACCCGCGCGGTCTGGCCGGGCACGACCGTCGGGCCGCTGCCGAAGGTGATGGCCCCGCGAGGGTTGGCGGTCTCCGGCTGCCAGTGGTTCATCTCCAAGCGTCGCGGCTCGAAGCCCCAGCGGAACTCGTGGGCGCCGTGGATCTTGCTGAAGTTCACCGGCCCCGTATAGGTGCGCTCGCGGCGCTCCAGCGGGAGCCAGGTCTCACACAGACCCCAGCCGCTGAAACCGGTGGAGAAGCAGGGCACGCCGCTGTAACGCATATCGTTGGCGTACTGCCGGCCACCGTTGGTGCCCGGGATCCTGAACACATCCAGGCCCCAGTTCTTGCCCTGGCCGATGCCCAGCACGTCCTGATCGTGCCGCTGGTAACCGAACACTGTGTCGAACATAAAGGTCGGCGAAAAAGTGTAAGTCAGGCCGAAGCTGGGCATGTTGACCCGAACGTCGCCTACGCCGGCGGTGCCGATGTTGGGGCCGACCATTTCCCCGAAAATGTGCTTGCCGGTGACCGGAGCGCCCATGCGGCTCAGCTTGCCCCAGACCACCGCCTTGCCCGACGGATTCCAGTTGACTTTGATGTCGTAGTTCCTGCGGTCAAATTTCAGGCTGCCGGACGCCCCGAAGTTACCGGAGAGATTATTCGCGGGATCCACCGGGGAAACCTGATTCGGCAAGGGAATCAGTTTCTGAATGGAATCGAAGATCGGGCTGATGCGGTTCCTGGGGATCCGGTTGTTGGGGAACGGCTGCCGGGTTCGCGGATCGCCCCCCACCGTCGTCGCCGGATCGTAAACCACCGAAAAGGCCGCGCCGCACACCGTGCAGCCCGGCCAGGTGCTGAAATCCCCATCCCGGAACGTAGCCGGGGGAACCGACCAGTTGCCCGAGCCGCCCTGGCGGAAGTAAGTGCCCTCGAAGCTGAAAAAGTAAAAGAGTTTGTCCTTCCTGATGGGCCCGCCGACGGTGCCGCCGAACTGGTTGAAAATATCCTTGGGTTTGCGGAAGCCCGCGGCGCGGTAATAGGGCGCCGCCAGCCAGCGCTGGTTGTTATGGAACCAGAAGGCGGAACCATGAACTTCGTTGGTGCCGGACTTGGTGGCCACGGTGATGGCGGCGCCGCCGGCGAGTCCCTGCTCGGCGTCAAAGGCGTTGGTCGAGATATTGACGGTTTCGATGCTTTCGACCGGCTGCACGTAAGCCGTGTGGTGCGGCAGCCAGACGAAGACGTTTACCGCCCCGTCGGTCAGCGTGGTGTTCATGTTGCGCGGCGTGCCGTTGACCCGGGTGGTCAAGGCGCGCGCGGGCGTGTCCACGATGGCGTTCTGAAATGCGGACGGCGTGGTTCCGGGCAGCAGATCGAGCAAGCTCTGGTAATTGCGGTAGAACGGCAGGGGCAATTCGGTGACCGCTAGCGAAGTGACCTCATGGCGAACGTCGCTCTTGTCGGTCTGAAGCATCACCGCCGCGGCCGCCACAGTCACCTGCTCCGTCACCGCGCCGACTTCGAGCCTCGCGTCCACACGCGCCACCGTATTGATGGTGACCTCCACGTTCTCCCGCACGAAGGTGCGGAAGCCGCTGGCGGTCACCTTGAGATCGTAAGTCCCGGGAAGAACGTTCACGAAGGAGTAACGGCCTCCCTCATCGGTCGTGGTTTCTCGCGTCAAGCCGGTGGCCTTGCTGGTGATGGTCACGGTCGCCTTGGGCACCACGGCTCCCGTGGGATCTTCGATGGCGCCCACGATGGAACCGTAGAGCACCTGCGCGGCCGCCGGTTGCACGAGCCATACCGCAAGCATCAACCCCAGCGCGAGCGCAAGGGCTGGGATCAGGAAACGTCTGGATTCACTCATTCTTGGAACCCCCTGTTGCATTGACAACCCTTTCACGGCTGTCTGCTCTGTTTTAACGCGATTCGAGCTCCCTGTCAAGAACGATGTTCGACGAGAAGTTTGCCCAGACCCAGCGGGCTGCGGCGGCCGGGTGCGGTCGTCGCGGGGTCAGAGTTCGCACGAACTGGTCCAGCCGGTGCGGGTAGCCTGTTCTCGGGCGAGTTTGCGCCCGATGACCGCGTAGTCCAATGCGCCGAAAAAGGCCTCGCGGAAATCAGGCGGCAGCGCCTGCAACGCCGGAAAGGCCTCGATGGCCGGGGACCTTCGTTCCACGCGAATGCCGCCGAAGCCGGCTTCCTCGAAATAAAACACGAGCAAGGCGGGCGGGACGGGATGGCGGTGGTCGGGATCCAGATAGTAATGAGTCGCGAAGATGGCGAGACACTCGGGATTGGGCGTCTCGACGACCAGCAGTCCTCGCGGCATCAGTTTGCGCGCCGCCAGGCGGATCAGTTGCGGCAGGCGTTCTGCGGGCAGGTGCTCGATCACCTGCGCGCAAAAGATGCCGTCCAGGCTTGCGTCCGGCTGAAGATCCAGCCACTCGAACAGGTCCGCCGTCTCCGCATCCAATCCCTTGTTGCGGCAAAGCGCGACGGCTTCCTCATTCGCGTCCACGCCGCGCGCGGGAACGCCCGCCTCGCGCATCAGCTCGAGAAACTCGCCGCGGCCGCAGCCCAGGTCGGCCACCGCCTGGCGCCCTTGGAAGAAGGGCACGTAGAAGCGCTGCTGCACCTTCACGTATTCCTCGCTGCCGCGGAAGCGCTCGGCGAATTGCAGCCAGTCTTCGGGCGGGAGGCCCCCTTGCGGGGCTGGGGGCGCGGGTGACGGCGGGGCGGGCTCGCGGCGTGCTGCGGCAGCCCGCTGGCGGATCAAGCGCAGCTCGGCGTGAATCAGCCGCTCGAACTCGAGTCGTACCTTTTCGAGATCGGCCCAGAGCCGCTTCTGGATCTCCAGCGCGGATCGCTCCAGCTCGGTGACAAAATCCTTGTGCTGGCTGCGCACCAGATCACGGAAGTTCGCTTCCATCAAATCGGCCCGGTGCTGGAAGCCGGCCTGAAGGTCCGCCACCGCGCGCAGGAACTGGATCTCGTTGGTGGCCAGTTTTTGCTCCCAGTCGGCCCGCCAGGCAGCCCAGTGCGTGCGGACATCCTTGAGTTCGCGAGCTTCCGATTTGAGATCGCGCGCTTCCGACTCGAGCAACTCGGCCCGGCGGCCGGCTTCCGCAGCCACCTCTTCGAGCCGCTGCCGGAACTCGAGGTGGGTTTCATCCAGCGCTGCGGCGATACGTGCAAAGGTGCGGTTGTTCTCGTTGAGGGCTTCCAGAATGGCGTCCAGCGAGGCTACCACCGCCCGGTTGAACTCGACCTGTTCCCGAACGTGCCAGTCCAGAAGCCTGGCGACGATGCGTTTGAGCAACTGGATGGCGTCGTTGACCAATCCCGGGGGGCGCGGGTTCACCGTGCCGATGGCCGCCACTTTCCCCTCGGCCGCATCCCGCGCGTGCAGCAGAGGCATCAGGTCGGTGAGCGGGATACGGACCTCGCCCGTTTCCCCGGCGGCGGGATAGCGCGCACGCACGCGTTCCCGGATGGCCTGAACGATAGCCGCCAGCTCGCGGGCTGCAGCGTCGTCTGCCTCAGCCGCCACGGCGCTTCTTCCCTCCGCGCGGCCGGGGCCAGCTTGCCGTAACCTTCGAGTAAATGCCGCCGCGCGGCGTAAACTCGCCGGTCACTGTCGCAGTTACCGGCCGCGCCGCTTTTACGATGTCTTGCAGGATGCGGTTTACGACATTTTCGTAGAAGATTCCCAGATTCCGGTAACCCAGTATGTACATTTTGAGCGATTTCAGTTCAATGCACTGCTTGTCGGGTACATACCGGATGGTTATCTTTCCGAAATCAGGCAGGCCCGTTTTCGGGCATACGGAAGTAAATTCCGGAATCACGATTTCGATCTCGTAGCCCGGATATTGATTCGGCCAGGTTTCAATTTCGGGCAGCGGCGCGCTGATGCCGGCTTTGGCGTGTTCTTCGGTGTAACCGCCTGTCTTCATGCTCCCTCCTGCATGGTTCGGGCAAGCAGCTCGAGGAACAGGCCGACGTCGGTAACCACGCCCACGGCCTGCCCGGTGCCGCGGTCGCTGACCTTGGTGACGACTGCCGGGTTGATGTCCACGCAAACCACCTTGACCCAACTGGGAAGCATGTTTCCGACCGCGATGGAATGCAGCATGGTGCCCAGGCAGAGCACCAGCCCGGCGCCTTTCAGGGCGCGCGCGTAAGCGTCCTGGGCCTCGTTCATGTCGGTGATGGTCTCGGGCAGCGGGCCGTCATCCCGGAGGCTGCCTGCCAGAACGAACTCCGCGCCCGAGCGCACACACTCGTAAAGGATGCCGCTGTTGAGGACCCCGGTTTCCACGGCCCGGCGGATGCCGCCCGCGCGGTAAATGGCGTTGATGGCCCGCATGTGATTGCGGTGGCCGTGCTCCTCCTGGCGGCCGTCCGAGAGGCGGACCCCCAGCGAAGTGCCGAACAGGGCGGCTTCCACATCGTGCACGGCCAGGGCGTTGCCGCTGAGCAGCGCCTGCACGTAACCCCGGCGGATCAGGCTGGCCAGGCCCGGCCCGCCTCCCGTGTGCACGACGACCGGGCCCGCCACCACGGCGACTTTCTTGCCGTGCTCCCGCGTATGGCGAATGAGAGCCGCCGTCTGGCGGACGGCGGTCTCCACCTGGCGCTCGGAGGAAACCCCGTTGGTCATGAAGGCGAAGGCGAGCCGGTCGCGCTCCTTGGCCTCGGGAACCACGCGGATGCCGCGCAGCCCGACCACGACGCGATCGCCCGCCCGCAGGTCGCGCAGCCGTCGGCAGAAGGCCCGCTCCCCCTCCACGACGATGAGCGCATCCATGCGCTGATCCTCGACCTCGATCCAGCGCCCGTTCAGGCGAATCAGCGTCCGGTGATTCGTGGTCGAGTAAAAATCGTCCGGGGCGCAGCGATCTCGCTCGACGGTCGCCAGCTCGACTTCGCCGGCTTCGGCGCGCGAGCAGCCCAGAGCGAGCAACGCTTGCAGCATCTGATCGAGGAGCGTGCGCGTGGGCGCGTGCACGCGCAACCGCAGGTGCGAAGGCTCGCTGTTGGTTCTGCCGATGCGGAAGTCTTCGACGTGGAACTCTCCCTGGTATTCGACCACCGTGTCGAAGATCCGCTCCATGATGTGCGAATCAATCAAGTGGCCTTCTGCTTCCAGGACTTCGTAATGGCCCGTATTCATGAGCTTCCCGTTTCTATCCAGTGTAGCCGGGGCGGCGCGCGGGCGGGCGCAACGTTGAAGAGGAAGCCGGCGTCTGCCGATGAGAGTTGAGGGTCAGGTGTGCGCCGACCCACACCCATGCGTCGCGGCGTCGTTCTTCTCACTTTCGGGCTTTGCCAGTTGCTGCGAGCCGATCTGCCTCCGGACTGGCGTTCCTGGCAGGTCGGCGATGGTCTGCCCGAGTCCTACACCGCGGCTATCAGCGTGGACCCGGCAGGCCGCGTCCTCGCCCGCCACGGCCACGTGCGCTGGTTCAGCCTCCTGGATGGCTACCGCCTCCACTCGCTGCCCTCACCGGGCGTGGGGCTGAAACTGATGAGCGGCCCTGCGGGTTCGATCTGGGTCCTGGGGGGAAAGGGGCTGCGCGAGTACCGCGACGGCATCTGGATTGACCATCCCTTGAGGGCACTGCGGGAAGCTTCCTCCCAGGATCGCCAGTCGGCCCGCTGCCTGCCCTTTGCCAACGATCGAGTGCTCGTCTTGCTGCCCGGCTTGCTGCTCGAGTATCGAGCTGGCACCCGACGGGAATGGATCATCCGGCGCGCCGCGGAAACCGGCTTGCGGCGGTTCCTCGACGTGGCTCTCGCTTTCGAAGGCTTTCCTTGGGTCACAGGCGATCGAGGAGTGGCGCGTCTGCTGCCCCAGCCCGGCAGCGCTTTTCTCTGGCAGGAGTTCATTCCGGCGGAGCTCGGGTGCGTTCGATTCCAGAACCCGCGCCCGGCCTCCGGCGGGCGACTTTTCCTGGTCGGGGAGGCACCCGGGGATCCGTGGAGCAAGACCGCCATCCTCTTGGAGTCTGGGCGCTGGCGCCGGATCTACACGAGCCGCACGGACCGTCTGATGGCCTGGGCGGGAAGCGATGCCTCAATCTGGTTGCTCGACAACGACCGACTGCTCCGGCTCCAACGAGGGCAAGCCCAACACGTGGATGATCGGGAGCTGCTCTCGGGAATCATTCTGGACCAGGCCTCCGAACCGGACGGAGCATTCTGGCTGGCGACGACGCAGGGCTTGCTGCGGCACGCACCGCCCCTGTGGCGCACTCCTCAAGGCGCGGCACACATCGACGCGCCCGTGCACGCGATCACGGAGGACACCCGGGGTCGGCTCTGGTTTGCCTGTACGCGCTGGCTCGGGTTACTCAATGGCGAGCGATGGCAGTTCTTTTCGTTGCCGGAAGGAGAGCGCACCCACTACTACCAAACCGACTCGCTGGTTGCTCTGCCCGATGGAAGGATCCTCGCGCGCGTTCAGAACCAAGCGCACCTGCTGGCCTTCGATTCGCGGGCCCGACGGTTCAGCCGCGTCCGTCATCCCGAGGGCAAGCGCTTCCTGATGATCGCTTCACGGCGCCAGGGGGGCGCGTGGGTCATCACCTCCAGCCCGGACCACTCGACGCGCCGGCTCGAGGTCTTCGACGGCCGGAATTTCGAGCCCCGGCAAACTCTGCCGGTTGACCCCGCGCTCAGCGACGTGCGCTGCCTGCTGGAAAGCGAAAATGGCGAGATCTGGATGGGCGGAGCCGCCGGACTGGCTGTCATCCGGGCAGGCACAATGCACGTGTTCCGGCCGGAGGAGGGGTATCGCGCCTCAGGCACGTTTTCGATCTTGTCGCTCGGCGGGGGCAGGTTGCTGCTCGGCGGGCGGGAAGATCTCATCGAGTACGATGGGCGCCAATGGAAAACCTTGCGTGAGGGTCTGGACCGGGTCCGTAGCATGATCCGGGCGCGCGACGGCACGGTCTGGCTTGCTTCCGGGACCGGCGTGCATCGCATGCTCCCCAACGCCTGGATCACCAACGATCGGCAGGACGGGTTGCCCGTAGATCCTGCGGCCGAGCTCTATCAGGACAGCCGCGGCAGGATCTGGGCGGGGACGAATCGGGGGCTTTCTCTGTTCCATCCTGAGGCCGATCCCACGCCTCCCGAAACGATGGTCGCGCCGACAGACAACCCGCGGGAAGTGGCGCCGGGCGCTGCGGCGCGCCTGGTTTTCCGAGCCGTGGACAAGTGGCATCTGACGCTGCCCAATCGCCTGCTGTTCTCCTACCGCCTCAATGGTGGGGACTGGACGCCATTCCGACCGGAGTCGCATGCAATCCTGCGCGACCTCGAGGCGGGTGAGCACCGGATCGAAGTCCGCGCCATGGACCGCAACGGCAACGCGGACGCCACGCCTGCTGCCTACCGCTTCACGGTTCTGGCCGCCTGGTACCGCCATCCCGGATTCCTGGCGCTGGCGGCGGCGTGCTCGATTTCGCTGGTGGCCTTGCTTGCGGTAGCAGTCAGCGAATACCGGCGCCGGGGCAGGCTCGTGGTGGAACTGGAGCAGGCCCGCGCAGCCGCCGAAGCGGCCAATCGGGCCAAGAGCACTTTCTTGGCCAGCATGAGTCATGAGATCCGCACGCCGATGAACGGCATCATCGGCATGACGGAACTGGCGCTGGAGTCTGAGCCGGCGCCGGAACAGGCTCGCTACCTGGCGATCGTGCGGGAGTCAGCGTATGCGCTGCTCGGGCTTCTGAACGGCATCCTCGACCTGTCGAAAATCGAAGCCGGCAAGCTCGAGTTGAATCCCGCGCCATTCCATCTGCGGGACACGTTGGGTGACGCGTTGCGCTCCCTGGCGGTACGAGCCGGCGAAAAAGGCATCGAACTCATCTCGAAAGTGGATCCGGAGGTCCCCGACCTGCTCATCGGCGATGCCCTGCGCTTGCGGCAGGTCATCGTGAACTTGGTGGCCAACGGGATCAAGTTCACGCGCGAAGGCGAGGTCAGTTTGCGCGTCCGGGTCGAGAATTTCGAATCGGACGCCGTGACGCTCCATTTCGCGGTGGCTGACACCGGAGTGGGCGTTCGGAAGGACAAGCAGGAACTGATTTTCGAGGCCTTCCGGCAGGCCGAAGATTCCACGACCCGCGAGTACGGCGGGACGGGGCTGGGTCTGGCCATCTCCACGCGCCTGGTTCAGATGATGGGCGGACGGATCTGGGTGGAAAGCCCGTGGCAGGAACCGGGGAGGCCCCCCGGAGGTCCCGGGAGCGTCTTTCAGTTCACGGCCCGCTTTGGATGCGACGCCGCCGCGCGGGAACGGGAAGTCGAAAAACACCGCGTGACGCTGGAGGGCGTCAGTGTGCTGGTGGTGGACGACAACCAAACCAACCGCCTGGTGCTGGCTGAGACCTTAGGCCGCTGGGGCATGAAGCCGGTCGCAGCGGCATCGGGCGAAGAGGCTCTGCGCGTGCTCGGCGAAGCGGGCGAGCACGGCTTCGGATTGATCCTGCTGGACTACCACATGCCGGCCATGAACGGATGCGAGCTGGCCGAGCGAATCCGGCAGTTGCCCGGTTGCCATCGCATCCCTCTGATCATGCTCAGCTCGGCGGGGTTGCGCGGCGATCTGGAGGGCTGTCGGCGGGCGGCTGTGGAGGCCTTCCTGCTCAAGCCCATCAAGGAGTCCGAGCTGCTGGACGCGATCCTGACGGCTTTCGCTCGTCTCCGACCGGAGCCCGCACAGCCGGCAGCGCGGACCCAACCGGCGGATCAAAAACTTCGCGTTCTCGTCGTCGAGGATAACGCCGTAAACCAGATGATCGCGGCAAAGATCCTGGAGCGACGGGGGCACGAGGTCAAAACCGCAGCCGACGGATACGAGGCCTTGCAGATCCTCCGACACGAAACCTTCGACGTGGTGCTCATGGACATCGAGATGCCGCGCATGGATGGCCTGGAGGCGACAGCGGCGATTCGCGCCGCCGAAGCGCGTTACGGCGGCCACATCCCCATCATCGCCATGACGGCCTATGCCATGAAGGAAGACCGCGAGCGTTGCCTGGCGGCGGGCGCCGACGGCTACATCGCCAAGCCGGTGCGGGCGGCGGAGCTGGTGGCGGCGGTCGAAGAGGGGGCGCGGCGGAAGCAGGCGGTCTGAGATTTCGCCCTCCGGTCGGATTCACAAATACCCGCAAATATGCTAATCTTCGGTAGCGATCCTTCCCGGGCACTCATGCCGGTCTGTCGGATCCGTTCGCGGCGACGCCCGCAGGGGGGCAGAAGCGAGCCATGGCGGTTCCCAAGCGACTCAACAATCGCTACGAAATCCGTGAAGTGCTGGGCCAGGGGGGCATGGGCATCGTCTACCGTGCCTATGACGTCGTGGTCAAACGCGAAGTGGCGCTGAAGACGATGCGCGACACGCCGAGCCGCGCCTCGCTGGAGCTGTTCCAGCGCGAGTGCCAGGTCCTGGCGTCCATGAGCCATCCCAACATCGTCGAGATCTTCGACGTGGGGGAGTTTCAGGAAGAGGGTCAGACCAAGCCGTACTTCGTGATGCCGCTGCTGCCCGGGGTGACCCTGGAGAAACTCATTCGCGCGGCCAGCCAGCGTCTCACCGTGGAACGCGTGGTCGAGATCATGACGCAGGCCTGCCGGGGCTTGCAAGCCGCGCACGAACGGGGACTGGTGCATCGGGACATCAAGCCCAGCAACCTGTTCGTCATGGAGGACGATTCGGTCAAGATCATTGACTTCGGCGTGGCCCACATGATTGATACGCGCGCCTCCATGGGCATCAAGGGCACGCTGTTGTACATGTCGCCCGAGCAGCTGGAGCTCAAGCCGCCCACGCCCCTGAGCGATCTGTTCTCGCTGGCGGTGGTCTGCTACGAGGCGCTGACCTTGCGCCGGCCCTTCGACCGCGCGACCGAAGCCGAGATCATCGAGGCCATCCTGCGGCACGTGCCGCCGCCTGTTTCGGCGCTGAATCCGGCGGCGAACGACGCCCTGAGCCGCGTCGTGCACAAAGCCATGGCCAAGCAGCCCTGGCATCGTTTCGCCAGCGCCCGCGAATTTGCCGAGTGCTTGCAGAAGGCGCTGCGCAACGAGGCGATCGAGTTCTTCGACCCGGCACGGATCCAGCCGCGCATCGAACGGGCGCAGCGCGCCTTCCAGCAGGGAGACCTGCAATTCGCCAATGAAATCCTCACCGAGCTGGAGGCCGAGGGACACCTGGATCCCGCCTTGACCCAGATGCGCCGCCAGCTCGATCAGGCGCTGCGCCAGCGCAGCATCGCCCAGCTTCTGGAAAGCGCTCGCACGAGGCTCGAGCACGAGGAATACCCGCTGGCCTTGCAGAAGGTCCAGGAGATCCTTCAGTTGGATCCCGCCAACGCCGCCGCCCTGGGCCTGAAGCAGGACATCGAGAGCCGGATGACGACGCAGAAGATCGAGGAGTGGTTCCGGCTGGCCCGGCAGCACCTGGAAAACCACGCCTACGCTCACGCCCGTGAAGCCCTGCGCAACGTGCTGGCGCTGAAGCCCGCCGACACGCGCGCGGCGCAACTGCTGACAGAGATCGATCGCCTGGAGCAGGAACATCTCCGGCTGCGCCAGCAAAAGGAACAGCTTTTCCAGGCGGCGGTGGAAGCGTGGCAGGAAGGCGAGGTCAGCAGCGCGCTCAGCAAGCTCGAGCAGGTGCTGAGCCTGGAGGAACGCGCGCCCGACACCAGCGCCCCCGAGCGCTCGGCCGCTTACCGCAGCCTCTACAACCAGGTGCGCTCGGAGCACGAGTTCCTCAAGAACGCCTACGAAGAGGCCCGCCAGCATCTGGCCAACCGCAATTTCGCCCAGGCGCTGGCGCTCTGCGAGCAGTGCTTGCAAAAACATCCGGGACACGCTTTGTTTCATGCGCTGAAATTCGACATCGAAGAGGCGCAGCGACAGGAGATCTCGGCGCGGATCGCCGAGATTGACCGCCGCGTGGACGCCGAGCCCGATCTGGACCGCCGCGTTTCCATCCTGGAGGAAGCCGTGGCGGCGTATCCCGGCGAGCCGCACTTCCAAAGAGCCCTGCGGGTGACGCGCGACAAGCGCGACCTGGTCAATTCCATCGCGGCCAAAGCCCGTCAGCTCGAAGAACGCGGGCAGTTCTCCGAGGCTCTGACGCAGTGGGAGACGCTGGGCGCCATCTATCCGCAATATCCCGGCCTGAGCTTCGAGATCGAGCGTCTGAGGAAGCGTCGGGAGCAACAGACCCGCTCGGAGGCCAAGGTGCGGCTGATCGAGCAGGTGGACCGCCTGCTCCAAGCGGGCGACTATTCCGCCGCCCTCGAATTGCTCGAGCGCGCCGAGAGCGAGTTCCCCGGCGACACCGAAGTCAGCAGCCTGCGCGAGGTGGCGCGGCAATCGGCGGGCCGCATTGCGCAGGCGCAACAACTGTTCGAACAGGGCCGCGCGCTTTGCGCGGAAGGCAAGTTTGCGGAAGGGGTGGCCTCGCTGCGCCGGGCCCTGGAATGCGATCCCCGGCATCCGCAGATCCGGGCCGCCCTGGTGGAGGGACTGGTCGGGCACGCTCGAGACCTCCTGGATCGCGACTGGCGCACGGCGGAGACGTTGATCGCCGAGGCGCTGGATCTGGAGCCGAACCACACGGCGGCGCTCGGCCTGCGCACGCTGACCCAGGACCGCAAGCGCGACGAGGCGGTAGCCCAAGCCTTTCTGGCGGCCCGCGATTTGCGAGCGGCGGGCGATCTGGAAGGAGCGCTGGCCCAGGCCGAGCAGGCTCTGCTGGTTTGGCCGGGCGAGGCACGCCTGGTCCAGTTGCGCGATATCCTCAACCGCGAACTGGAGCAGGCGCGCGAGGCGCAGCGGCGAGCCGCCCGCCGGGCTTTGCTCGAGGAACTGAGGCAATTGGAGCGAGACACGGCGGCGTTGACCGACGTGGTCGCCGTCGAACAGAACTGGCTGCGCGCTCGGGCGATTGCCGCCCAGCACCCGACCGATCCCGAAATCCAGTCCGTGGCGGCGGACATCGAGCGCTGGCGTGCCACACTGGGCGCAACGCGCCGACTCGAAGCTATGCCCGCCGGAATTCCCGAGAGTCCCCCAGAGCCGCCTCGGCGCGAGGAGGTCGCTGAGCCGCTGGGCGGTCCCAGCGGACTTTTCCCGGCCGCCGGTCCGCCGGCGGCAGAGATGCGGGGAACTCCCGCCGGTGGAATCGGCACAGCGCCGCCGTCGCCGGTTCTGGCCCAAGGCCCGCCACCGGCGCCCGCGCAACCGGTAGCCATGAAACCCGCGCCGCCTCCGGCTCCTCCCGCGGCGCGGCCACCCGGCGGACTGCGCCTCAGCAAGACCTGGTTGCTGGGGGGCGCCGGCGCTGTGCTGGTGTTGGCGCTCATCGCGGGGGGCATTGTGTTTCTGACCCGTCGTGGGCAACAGGGTCCGGCCGGCGCGATTCCGCTCGAGGTTCGCACGACACCGTCCGGGGCGACGATTGCCGTGAACGGTGAGCTTCGCGGCGTATCCGACCTGAGGCTGCTGCTGACTCCTGGGTCCTACCAGATCGAAGCCCGGCTGGAGGGCTTTCGCCCGGCTTACGCGACCGTGGAGGTGAGTGCCGCGCCGCTCGGACCGTTGGAGCTAGCCCTCGAGCCGCTGGGGGCCGCTTTGCGCTTGATTACCGATCTGGATCAAGGCAAAGTGATCCTCAACGAAGAGGCCGCCCGCGATTTACAGGAGGGACAGTTCAGCCTGGACGGCCTTCCCCCCGGCAAACACACGCTGAAAGTGCTGGGGCGTGACGGTGAGGCGACGATCGCGTTCGAGATGACGCCCGGATCTCCGCCCGCCGTGACCGATCCCGTGACGCGCAACCTCGCGGCCGTGGTCGTGGCCAGCATGGCCAGCCGGGCACGGATTCACGCCAACTTCGGCCCGGCGCCCGTGGAATTCAACGGGGAACCGGTAGGCCAGCTCGGCCCGGGCGGTCTCGAGCTGAAGAACCTCACGCCCGGCACGCACGAACTCACGATCGGCGCTGAAAGCAATCGGCGCAAAATGATCGTGGAAATTTCGGCGTCGCCGCTCTTGACGGCGTATCTGCGTTCGGACCGGGACGTGGGTACCTTGGTGGTGGTGACGGGGGAGGACGGCGTGCGCGTATTTCTCAACGGCAGGGAGCAGCGGCGGACCACGAGCCGCGGGCAACTGCGGATTCCGAACCTTCCCGTACGCGAGTATGCGGTGCGCGTGGCCAAGGAAGGGTTCGAGGCAGCGCCCGAACAGCGCGTGACGCTCCGCAAGGGCGAGGAATCGAAGCTGGTGTTTGCGCTTCGCCCCATGCCGCGGGCAGCCACGTTGACGATCTCGGGCGGGCCGGCCGGCGCGCAGGTCCTGCTGGACGGCGAGCCGGTGGGTGTCATCCAGGATGACGGCAGTTTCCACCATTCCGGAATCCCCGAGGGCGAGCATCAGATCGAAATCCGAAGGGAACGTTTCGCTCCCCGGACTATCCGTCGGAACTTTGCCGCCGGGCAGACCGTGCAACTGAGCGGCGCAGAGGTCGCCCTGCAACCGATCACCGGTCGGCTGCAAGTCGCGGTGACGCCGAAGGAGGCGCAGTTACTGATCGCGCGGCCCGGTGAGTCGCCCAAACCCATCAGTGGCGCGTCCGTGGAGCTTCCCGAGGGTACTTACGTTTTGATCGCCCGGGCCGCCGATCACGCGGATTCCTCGCAGACGGTTCAGATCGTCCCCGGCCAGACCCGGACGGTGAAGGTGGAGCTGGTGCGCGTCAAGGCGCCTTCGCGGTCTCCGCTCGCCATGCCCAGCGGGATCGCGCTTTGGGGCGGCGGTTGGGTGGAGGAAGCCGGTTGGTACTTCCGTCGCGGCGGCAATTTCGTGCTTTCGCAGATTCCCCGGGTGGAGGGGCGGATCACGTTCACCGCCATGCTCCGCAAGGGACGCCGCTTGCGCTGGGTGGTCAACTACACCGACGAGCGCAACCACGATCTGTTCGAGCTGGACCGGCGCTGGTTCTACCACACCGTTGTGCGTAACGGAAGGCGGACCGAGCGACCGCGGATTTCCCACAATCTCGGAGACTGGCAGTATTGCTCCGTCCAGGTCGAAGTTACGCCGGCTTCGATCATTCACCGCCTGCGCACGGGCGAAGAGTGGACCATGCTCTCCCAGGTCCCCGGCGAGCCCGGTCGCGATTACACGGAAGGCAAGTTCGGGTTCTATATCCCGGGCGACGACCAGGTAGGGTTTTCGCACTTCATTTTCACGCCCCGATGAGGATGGCTTTCAGCGCCGCCAGCCTTCGCGCACGCGGACGCGGAAGTCCTTCCGCTGGTCGTCGGTAATCTGAAAGGCCTCGACGCGCAGGCGGTGAAACTTGCGATCCCGGGGCAGAGAAGTCTGGTACACCAACCGGTATTGATTCTGCAAGGTGAGGAAGACGGCGCGGGCGATGTCGCGGTAGGCCGTTTCGAACTTGGGGAACCACGCCTGGCCGCCGCTTTTGCGCGCCAGCATGTTCAGGAAAGCCTCGGCCTGCGTCAGGTCCAAGCGTGCCGCAGAGCCCAGATACGGCTCGTACATGCCCCGCAGCGAAGATCCCGCGCCGGCGGCAAAGGCGGTCACATTGACCGACTCCATCTTCTTCTGCACCTCGCTCAGGGTCCGGGCGCTGAGGGTATCGAAGCCGCTTCCCATGACGATGAGAACGCGCCGCCCGGGCAGCAGCTCGAGCTTGTCCAGAGTATCGTAGACGGCGTCGTAAGTGTCAATGTCCTGCCACAGCGGAGCGCCCAGCTCCGCATAAGCCGCGCGCAGTTCGCCGATCCGGCGAGTGAAGTCCTTGACGACTTCCGTTCCGTGGGCAAAAGTAACCAGCGAATACCAGTGACCTTCCGGCGCCGCGCTGAGAAAAGCCTGAACGGCAGCGTCAATGTCGTTCCCGTACAGCCAGGATGAACGACTGTGCTCCACCAGGAAGGTGACGAGCATGGGGGATTCAGGAGGCTCCAGCCGGAAAGCGACGGGGCGGCCGGCTTCGTACAACCGGAAGTTTTTTTCGGTCAGGCCGGCAATCAATCGGTCGCCCTCTTCCACGGAAAGATAGAGAGAGATCGTGTTGGTCTGGGGCTCCGCCGTCAGCAGCCCGGTCAGCAGCATCAATAAGAGGGCAGCGGGCATATCTTCTCGATCGGTTCACCCGGCTTGTACTCGAGCTTTTCCGGCGCCGGACAGCCTTGCACGGGCCTGAGCAGGCTGGGTTTGTTCTTCTCCTCTTCTTCGGCCTGCGCCGTCACCTTGCCCAGCTCCTGTTTCATGCGCCGGAACTCCTCGCTGTCGCGGATGAGTCCGGCCTTGGGCGGCAAGAACATCATTTCGCGTTTGGTTTGCACCATGCGGGCGTAAAAAGGCGGGTGAGTACGGAACCAGCTCGCTCCGTTGACGTATCCCTCGCGGGTGGCCATGCGGTCGAAAAAGCGGATGAAGCCGGAAGGGTCATAGCCTGCGTTCCAGGCGTACTGCACGCCGAGCTGGTCGGCCTCCAGTTCGAACTCGCGGCTGACCCCGAGCAGGTCGAGACTGAGAACCAGGCCCAACCCATAAAAGCCGTATTGCAGTGCATAGTAAGCGCCCAGAGTGGCGGCGCCGCCGGTCAGGATTACGGCCGCCACCTGCGCCGCCTGGTAAATGATGGAGGCGATGGTGGCGCGCTTCATGAGCTTGTTCCCGTGCCGCCCGGTGACGTGCGCGATCTCATGAGCGATCACGCCGGCCAGTTGCGCTTCGTCCTCGACCGCCTCCAACAGGCCACGCTGGAGGAAGAGAAATCCTCCCGGTAATGCGAAAGCATTGATCTCTCTGGAATTCAAAAGGGTAATATTCAAGGGCACACGCAAATCCGAGTGCCTTGCGATTTTTTGCGCCAGGTCGTTCACGTATTTCTTGATGACCGGATTATCCAGCTCCGGCGGGAGCAACCCGGTCATCTTCAACTGTCGGACGGCCTCCTGACCATCCTTGACGTCCCGCTCCTGGCCGGCAACCAGCTCGCGAATCCCGATATCCTTGACATCCCCGAAGCGGCGCTGATGATAGGCCCCGGAAGCAATTTCATCCCGGATGCGCTTGAGCTCCTGGGGCCACTTTTCGATCAGCTCCAGTTTGGCTTTCTTGTTCTCGTAGGCCACCGGAACGGCGTGTTCGGCCAGCATCTGGGCCTGGCTTTCCAGAATTCGGAGATTCTGGATCTTGCAGTGCATGTCGCGCCGTTCCGGGTCCTCGAGACTGGCCGTGCGGCGTTTCAGGTCGCCTTGCAATTGCTGGCGTTGCTTCTGGTAGCTGGATAGGCGCGAACGAAATTCGCGCACGCAGAAGTCGCGCGCTTCATCGAGGTACTTTCGCATCTGCGCGATTTGCGCCGCATTGTACTCGAGCTTGGCCGCGTCCTCGAAGAGCTCCAGATACGGGCGTTGGAGCTGCGCCTGTAAGGTTTCGAAGACCTGGCGAGGCTGCGGGGGCGCGGGAGGCTTGCGCGACTGAGCGGCTGCCGCAGCGGGCAAGAAAGCTACCAGTTCGGCCAGCAAAACCGCGGTAAATTTACGTCCGGAAGAATTCCGGTACGGGCACATGCTTCCTCCGCCACGGTTGCGCCACGATTCTAACACAGATTTAACGGCAGAGGATGGGGAACGGGCGCGCCGGTCAACTTCGACAGCCGGAGCTGCCGGCAACCGGGATCCGGACCAGCCCGGACCATACCCTTCGCCACTGGCACGCGGCCGCCGCAGCGCCGGCAACAGCCGCTCCCCAGACGCAGAGCGCCGCCAAACCGGGAATCCACCGCCCCAAAAAGAACCCAAGCGCGAACGGCAAAGCGACCAGAATGCCGCTCATGATCCCGGGGTACACGATCAGCCAAAGCCGATCCGGATCCGGTTGCCATGATGACCACTCGCGACGCACCGCCATGCTTCCCCCGCGGTCTCGCCATGGAATGCTGCCCAGGCAGGCGCTTCAGGCCGCAGCCTCGGCGAAGGCAGGGAGCGGTTCCTCGGCCCGTTGCGGCTTTCCCGGGACGACCGCTGGGCGGCTCGCCGCTGTTTCCCAGGGTACCGGGAAACGCCGATAGCACTTCCGGCACCAGTAGTAACCGTTAACCGGCCAGGCAATCTCGGAATGCATCAGCCGACACCAGCCTGCACCCAGCCGTGTCAGCCACCCGGCCACTCTCACCCGGCGGGCTGCATCAACTCCGGCCACAATGTCGGCACGCATCCGGGAACCTCCCCAGCCTCCGCTGGAAAGCTTGCGGCGTCGGCTTCCATCATCAGTGACGCACTCTGGCGGGCCTGGGTTGCGAGGCTCGCTTTTCACTGCGTGAGCCGGAAAATGAAGGACTCCATCGGCAGCCGGTCGTCCGGTCGGGCGTCTCTCAAAGACCTGTCCGCCTCATGGACCAGCCGCAAGGCGGCGAGCAATTGCGACTTGGAAAAGCCGGACGCGGTCCTGTAAATTTGCCTGGCGCGCTCCGGCCAGATTCGGACCCCCAGGCGTCCCACCTCCGCTTGGATTTGCTCCGGCCGGCGCCAGCCTGCCTGCCGCGCCGCCAAGGACAGGCGCAACTGGCCGGACAGCGAGCTCAACGCCAAGGGCAGGTACTCGCTCTGACGGACCAGCACGTCGAGCACCTCCAGAGCGCGCAAGCGATCCTTAGCCGCCAGCGCGTCGGCCAGTTCGAAAACACCCGCCGATCGGGCTTCGGGCACCAGCCGGGCCACCTCGGCAGGGCCGAGCCGGCCGCCCCCTTGGACCCACAAGCTCAACTTCTCGATTTCCGCTGCGATGCGACCTACGTGAGCCCCCAGCGACTTCACCAGCAAGTCCAACTCGGCCTCCTCGATGGGCAGATTCGCCTTGCGCGCCAGATTCCGCGCGAACTGGCGCGCCTGTTCCGGCCGCAGCGGCAGACATTCGACGATGACCGGAACGGAGGCGTAGAACTTGCGCACCCGTTCCAGCCGGCTCTTGTCTTCGCCTTCGGCCGAATATCTGGCGGCTTCCAATACAAGCACCACGTCCGGGCTCGGACGTCGCAGGTACCGAGCCAGGGCGGCTGAAACGCCCTCCTCCGCTTCGCCCCCGGCGGCCGAGCCAGACCGGCCCTTTGGCAGAGCGGCTTCCGCATTGCGCACCAGGATAACCCTCCGGGGCGAAAACAGCGACGGAGTGCAGGCGTCTTCCAGCACTTCTTCCAGGCTCGACTCGTCGAGGTCGTACCTCGTCACCCCGCTGTCGCGTTCGGCTTCATCGAGAAAGGACTCCAGCAGCGCGCGACGGCAGTAATCCCGTTGATAGGTTTCCGAACCCAGCAGCAGGCAGGCCGGAGGAAAGTTCTTTCGCCGTATCTCGGCAAGGAACTGTTGCGGCGTCATGTTCAGAAATTCTCCAGGATGGCGCTGACCACGGCGCGGGCAACTTGCCGGCAGAGCCGCTCGAGCGCGGCGTCGCTCTCGTCCAGGTAAGTCCGCTCATCCACCGGAATCTCGTAGCGCTCGCGCGCCTCCAGATGGGAACGGGCGAAGAGCACGTTCCCGGTCGCGCGCTCGGTGAGCGTGATCTGGAGGACGACGCTCAGGGCGACGCCGGTCGCGCGCGCGGTGGCGGGATCGAAAACGGTGGGATAGGCGTTGTAGCTCACGACCACGCCGCGCAGCACGGCATCGGCCTGGTCGGGATCCGTCACTACCTGATATCGCGTACGTGAAATGAATTCCTGCGCGATGGCGCCGGGCAAGCGTTCGGTGAGACGGTGACGCGTCGTCAGGTTGGCGAAGGCGGGGATGGCGATCGTGCGCACGTGCCGCGGCATGCGGTCGGCACGGCCTGCGACGCGATAGCCGCAGCCGCACGCCGTGGCGAACAACAACCAGGCGATCAGCTTCCGTCGTGCCACGCCGATTTCCCGGCCTCGAGCAACTGGGCGGCCACCGCCAGGGCGTTCTCAGCCGCGATACGCAGGTTGTCCGCCACCATCCAAAACCAAACGGCGCAAGAATTGTTTCGGTCCACTTCGATCGCTCCGACCGCGATGCCGCTCTGACCCGCGAAGCCCACCGCGGTGGGGGCCTCCATGCCTGCGCTGCGGACCTCGATTTCGGCACGCGCCAGCGTTCGCTCCAGCTCCGCCGGTTCGGGCGCCTCTTCCAGCTCGGCCCACACCGAGAAGCTGTGTCCGTGAAACACAGGGGCCTGAATCAGTCGCAGCGACGGCAGCGCAGGGCCGTTGTGGGCGGCCAGCAGCGAAGCCAGGTGTCGCTCGATGCGACGCTCGAAGCTTTCCAGGGCCTCGGGGGCCTGGCTGCCGTAACGGACCAGAATATTGAAACCCAACTGTTCGTCGAAAACCCGCCGGGGCACGCCCTTGAAAGTCAACAGGCTGACCGTCTGTTGCTCGAGTTCCTCCACGCCCGCCCGTCCGCGCTCGCTGGCCGGTTCGAACACGTGCACGACGCTGCGGCGGATCGCGTGCCGGCGAGCCAGTTGGGTCAGCAACAGCGCGAGCGCGATGGCTGCCGGGTGCGCCACCACGTGGATCGCGTCGCCCGGAACCTCGAGCTCCGGCGGCTCCACCATGGGTGCTCGCAGCCGCGCCCGGGGCGAATCCTCAAAGCACGCCGTCAGATCAATCAGAGTGGCCTGGCTCCCGCTGCGCTCCAGAATCTCTGCCGCCCTGCGAGTTGAAGTCGCCGATCCCGCGAGAATCACGATTCGCGCCCCGGCCAGGTTCTCCGCATCCAGCGAGGTCATCACCACCGGTTCGCCGCCGTGTTGGGTCAACGTAACCGTATCTTCGGCCTCGTCTTCGGCCCCGATAAGCTTGACCGACGCCGGCAGGGGCTTTTCCTCCAACAGTTCCCGCACTTCGCGGCCCAGAAGACTGGGACTGCCTACGATGGCCAGAACCGGACGAGGCGACTCAGCCACCTTGGGCCTCCGCTCCGGTCTCCGTGGGGCGGAACCAGCGCCGCAGCGCGCCTCCGATGCGCACCACCAGCCCGCTGCCCACGTACGCTCCGGCCATGCCGAGCAGCACCGGCTGCGAATAGTACCACAGCAAATAAATGAGGCTCCCGCAAAAAACCACGCTCAGCGGCGAACGCGGCCGCAACAAGGCGAACTCCTTGAAACTGCGATAACGCCAGGTGCTGACCATCAGGAAACTCAGCAGGCCCAGCAACAGCATCCAAGCCACAGCCCACAGCCAGTGATCCAGCGGCGTCGCGTCGCTGGCATAGACCACGGCGGCCACCAAGGCCGCCGCACCCGGAATGGGCAGGCCGACAAAATACTTGCGGTCCGGGCGGCCAGGGTTCTTGGGCACCGGGTTGATCTGGATGTTGAATCGCGCCAGCCGGACTGCGCCGCACAGCAAGTAAAGAAAAGCGACGAAATAGCCGGCCCGTGTCAGATGCTCCGGAGGGATCGGCGCGTTCGTCGCCGCAAACTGCACTCCCCAAACGAAAGCCAGGATAGCCGGGGCTATTCCGAACGTGATGACGTCGGCAAGCGAGTCCAGCTCACGTCCGAATTCACTGACCGTGTGCGTAAGCCTTGCAATGCGACCATCCAGGCCATCCATGACCACGGCCACCCCGATCGCCTTGGCGGCCATCTCGAGGTGCGGATTCGGCCCCAGTGTACCGCTGGCCAGCAACGAGCCTTGCAACGATTTCACGATGGAGAGAAAACCAAGGAAAATGTTGCCGGCCGTGAACAAAGTTGGCAGGACGTAGGCTGCGCGCCGCCGCCGCAGCGAGGGTTCCGGCCTGCGTAACCATCGTTTGGGCAGCCGCAGCATGCTTCACCCGTGCTCGCGCCGGCGGGCCAACACGCTGGCTCCGGCCTTGACCCGATCCCCGGCCCGCACCTGAATTTCCCATTCCGGGCCGAGAAACACGTCCACCCGGGAGCCGAACTTGATCAAGCCCACTCGCTCTCCCTTGGCCACCTCGTCGCCCAGGCGCTTGAAAAAGACGATGCGCCGGGCGATCAGGCCCGCGACCTGGCGAAACGCCACGCGGCTCCCCTGCCCTTCGATCACAACGCGGTTCTGTTCATTTTCCTGGGCGGCCGGCTCGCGGCTGGCCACGCGGAACCGGCCGGGATGATAGGAGACATGAACGATGCGGCCACCGATGGGCGCCCGGTTGACGTGGACGTCGAAGACGCTCATGAAGATGCTGATCCGCGTCAGCTCCCCTCCCACGGGGATCACCGAAAGAACCTTCCCGTCGGCGGGCGCTACCGCGACGTCGCCGTCCGGAATCTGACGCTCGGGATCCCGAAAAAAGTACAGGCAAAAGGATGCCGCAGCCCACAGCGGCGCCGCGGCCCAAGGCGTCAGCAGCCACCACAGCAGGAATCCCGCCGCCGCGAGGGCCAGCGCGTAGTGAAGCCCATCGCGCACCATGAGCAACCCTATTCTCGCACATGGAAGCCCGAAGTCAGCATGGCGCCCCACCCCTGCCGGTCCGATCGGCCACGCCGACAGCCGACCGTGCTATGGTCAGTCTTGATGGCCGGAAGGGCCAGGCGGAGGCCGGCATGTACTTCCGGTTTACCCTGTTCAACTCCCTCACCCTGTTGGTGATGGCCGCGACGGCGGCCATGATCTGGATCAGGCTGCGGGTTTCCATCGAGAAAACCTGGCCGCTTGTTTACTACCTCATCTTGGTCGCTTACTCGGAAGCGTTCCCTGGCTCCTTGAGTCCTTATGCCGTGTTCGCCGGAGTGGTCAGCGGCCTTCTGTTGCGCTTCGAATTCATGGGCGGTCCGGTGTTGAAGGGCGTGCGCCTGGTGGAATTCGTCGTCTTTGCGTATGTTCTGGTGCGCGCCGTTCAACTTCTGTTGATGCTGCCTTGGTGAAACGAGGTCAGGCCTCGATGCGGCGGATGCGCGCTCCCACCCGGGCCAGTTTTTCCTCGATCCTCTCATAACCCCGGTCTATGTGGTAAACGCGATCCACTACGGTCTGGCCCCGCGCCACCAGGCCTGCCAGAACGAGCGAGGCGCTGGCCCTCAGGTCCGATGCGATCACGGCCGCTCCCGTCAGCTTGCGCGGCCCTGTGACAATAGCCCGGCGCCCCTCCAGCCGGATGTCGGCGCCCATGCGCATCAACTCCAAGGCATGCATGAACCGGTTCTCGAAGATGGTTTCCGTGATCAGGGACACGCCGTCGGCCTGGGTGGCCAGCGCCATGTACTGGGCTTGAAGGTCGGTGGCGAACCCCGGATATTCCTCCGTAGTGACATCGGCCGCCAGCAGCCGGCCTGGGCGACGGACCCGCAGCGTGCCAGGCTGGGCTTCCGACACCTCGATACCGGCTTGGCCCAGTTTGCTGATCAGGGCCGTCAGGTGATCGGGCCGGCAACCCGTGACGAGCAGGTCGCCACCCGTGATGGCGCCGGCAATCAGGAACGTACCGGCTTCGATGCGATCCGGGATAATGGTGTGCTCGGTTCCGTGCAGGCGCGAGACGCCCCGCACCCGGATACTCGAAGTACCCGCCCCTTCGATGTGCGCGCCCATCTTGCGAAGCAACTCCGCCAGGTCTGCCACCTCGGGCTCGCGTGCGGCATTCTCCAGAACGGTCTCACCATCGGCGAGCACCGCCGCCATCATGAGGTCTTCGGTGCCCGTGACCGTGATGCGGTCGAAAGTGACCAAGGCCCCGCGCAAGCCGTGGGGGGCCTCAGCGACGATATAGCCGTGCTCCTGTCGGATGGCGGCGCCCAGCCTTTCCAAGCCTTCCAGATGGAGATTGATGGGGCGTGCGCCGATAGCGCAACCTCCCGGCAAGGAAACCCGCGCCCGACCGCAGCGGGCCACCAGAGGCCCCAGTACGAGTGAAGAGGCCCGCATGGTCTTGACCAGATCGTAAGGCGCTTCCGGAGTCTTCAGTTCGGCCGCGACGACGCGCAGCGTTCCGCCCCCGAATTCCACCTCGGCCCCGATGTGCTGGAGCACGCGCACCATAGTCCGGATGTCGCGGACCTCGGGGATGCGGTGCAACACGACGGGATCGCTGGTCAACAAGCTGGCGGCCATGGCCGGGAGAGCGGAGTTCTTGGCCCCGCTCACCGGGATCTCTCCTTCCAGCCGTACTCCTCCTTCAATGACGAACTTGTCCATGCAACGCCTCTGAAACCCTGCCTCCGGCGGCTCGCAGACGTGCCTCCGCGGCCTCGCGGTTCAGGCCGAGCTTTGCCATGAGGATGGCCACCTTCACCTGGCCGCCGGCCTCCTCTAGCAGCCGCGCCGCCCGTTGATAATCCACGCCGCACGCACCTGCGATGATCCGTCGGGCGCGATCGAGCAGCTTGGAATTCCTAGGCTGTACGTTGACCATGAGGTTGCCGTACACATGCCCGAGCCGGATCATGGCGGCGGTGCTGATCATGTTGAGCACCAGCTTGGTTGCCGTGCCCGCCTTCAGCCGGGTCGAGCCCGCGATGATCTCAGGCCCGGGCAACGGGGTGATGGCGATCTCCGCCAGTCGCGCCAGTTCCGAGCCGGGAGTGCAACTGATGCCGATGGTCACCGCTCCCAGACTCCGGGCATAGCGGACCGCGCCGAGCACGTAGGGCGTCCGGCCGCTGGCGCTGATGCCCACCAGTGCGTCGGAGGCGCAAAAGCCGCGCTCCTTCAAATCGTGCACGCCTGCGTCGGGATCGTCCTCGCTGGCTTCGGTCGCCCGTGCCAGGGCGCTCTCGCCACCCGCAATCAGGGCCTGCACCAGCTCGGGTGGAACGTTGAATGTCGGCGGGCACTCGGCCGCGTCAAGCACGCCCAGTCGCCCGCTTGTCCCCGCCCCGATGTAGAAAAGCCGGCCTCCGGCCTGCAACGCCGCAACCACGGCCTCCACTGCCCGGGCGATATGGGGGATCTCCGCCGCCACAGCGGGAGCGACCTTGTGGTCTTCTGCGTTCATGATCCGCAAGATTTCCACGACCGGTTTGGCGTCTATGTCGCGGGAGGCGGGATTGGGTTGTTCGGTCAGCAAATGTTCCAGCATGATCAGTAATTGCGTTGCCGTTCCAGGCGGGGTCTTTCCGCCCGGCTCATCGCCTTCAGCCCCGCGCGCCCCTCGCCCGCGGCGGCCAGCTCGTCACGATTTTCCATGACCTTGGCCACGGCCCGCGCAATGTCCTCGACATCGTTCTCATCACCCAGCAGCACGAACTGGGGGAGCCAGACCGCCTCCCGGTACGCAGCGCGCTCGGCCACGGGACAGTCGAACTGGCGATAGTCGAGCGGGCGTTCGCGATCGGCGGCCAATTGCGGGAAATCTTCGGCCCGGGCCGGGAACAGATCGCTGCGGTAGACGGCTTCGTAGAAACGACCGTCACAAGGAATCCCCTCGGCCTCGAGTGCGGCCACGAACAGGTCGCGTGAGACGCGATCGTCTGTGGGGCGGTACTGAAAGACGTAGCAGTAGATCGCTTCGCGCGTGATGGCAGGCTGCGGGGGGAGCGGTCGAATGCCCGGGATCCGCTGCAAGGCCTGGCTGAGAGCGGCAGCGTTGTGCGAGCGGCGCTCGGCGAGTTCGAGCAGCCTTTCAAGTTGACCCAGGAGGATGGCGGCCTGGAATTCGGTTATGCGATAGTTCCAGCCCACCACGCGCCTCTTGAACTGATCCGTGAGGCTGGCGCGCCCGCAGTTCACCAGGGATTGCAGCAGCTCGAAATACTCCAACCGGGAGGTAATGACCGCGCCGCCCTCGCCCGCCGTCATCAACTTGCTGGACTGGAAGCTGAAACAACCCATGTCACCGAAGGAGCCCGCGCCGCGCCGTTTGTACTGGCCGCCGTGAGCGTGCGCACAGTCCTCGATAAGAATGAGGTCGTGTTCCACCGCGAGCCGGACCAGGGCGTCCATGTCAGCGAAACGCATGGCCAGGTGCACCGGCAATAGAACCCGGGTACGCGGCGTGATCGCACGGCGGGCCGCCTCCGGATCCAGGCAATAGGTATCGGGGTCAATATCGGCGAAGATCGGAACGCCGCCCGCCGCCAGGACAGCGGCGGCTGTGCCTTCCCAAGTATAGGCAGGAACGATGACCTCGTCGCCGAACCGGATGCCGGACGCCTGCAAGGCGGCGGTCAGGGCAATGGTTCCGTTGGCTACCAGGCAACCGTACCGCGCGCCGTGCAAATCGGCGAAACGCTGGGCAACCTCAGCGGCAAGGCGGTTAGGAAATGGATAGCCGCCCCAGTCGCCGCTTTCCAACACCTCGAGCAGACGCGCTGCATCGGCGGGACCGCCCTGCGGCCAGCGAGGGAAGGGACGCGCCCGGACGGGATCGCCGCCGAGAAGGGCAAGCTCAGGCATACCTGTAGCTTACCCCGCTTTCACCGGCGGTGATGGCGGCCACGCAGTGCCCGTTCCGCCTTTGCCCCCAACGCGGACTCGGGCGGGCCCGTGCCGGCCTTCAGGCGCTGAACGAACTACCGCAACCGCAAGTATTGCGCACGTTCGGATTGTCGAACTTGAAACCGGCGCCCTCGAGCGTCTCCACGTAGTCAATCTTGGCGCCCTCCAGGTAGAGCATGCTCACCTGGTCAATGAATACCTTCAGGCCGTCAAAGGTGTAAACCTTGTCGAGCATCCCCGGATTGGTTTCGAAGGCCATCGAGTAGGTAAATCCCGAGCAGCCTCCGCCCACAACGGCGATGCGAAGGCCGGCCGGTTTGGGATCCGGTTGCTGCGCCAGGATTTCCTTGACCTTCTGGATGGCCGTCTCGGTCATGTGAACCATGGTTTTTGCGTCCCTCTTCGTTTTGGATGCGCTCTCCAAGGAAATTGTCGCAGGTTCGAGGAGGTCTTTTCCACCGCGCCGGAGACACCCGGAAGCCGCCGTCCGGGTTAATGAATCTGTTAGGATGCTCGGGGACGGGCCTCCGGTTTGCCCCCGGAAGTCCTTGAAACCGCCCGTCGGGCGCCCGCGTCTCCCTGAACAGGATGAGCGGCCTGAGCGCGGTTTTGCCGTTTCCGGGGGCCGGTGGCTCGCTGCAGGTCAAAGAGACGGTGGACCACCGGACCAGCGACGAGGCTGAACTGGTACGCCGGGTTCAGGCCGGCGACGAGGGGGCGTTCCGCGAAATCGTCGAGCGATACCAGTCCAAAGTCTTCTCGATCATCTACGGCATCCTCCGCAACCACAACGACGCTGAGGACATCGCCCAGCAGGTTTTCGCCAAGGTCTTCTTCTCCATCAAGAGCTTTGACTTCCGCAGCTCCCTCCTCACCTGGATCTACAAGATCACCGTCAATGAGTGCTACGATTATCTCCGCAAGCGGAAGGTCCGAAAGCTGGTTTACGAGAGCGATTTCACCGAGGAAGAAAACCAGCGCATCCAACTGAACGAACCCGCCCGGGACCAGCGGCCTGCCATTGACGACGTGCTCGCACAACGGGACTTGGCGTTGAAATTGCTCCGCAGGCTGCCGGCCCAGGAACGCGATCTGTTGTTGCTGAAGGAAGTCGAAGGCCACTCGGTCGAGGAGCTGGCCGAGATGACCGGTATGAACGAAAATACGATTAAAGTGAAACTGTTTCGTGCCCGACAGAAACTTTTGAAGGCGGCCCAGCGGATGCTGCGCGCCGCCCCGGGCTTGGCTACGGGATGAGAGGTTTTTGCGAATCGGGTGACCGGGCGAGCGGACGACAGATCCGCAACCCGCGTGGTCCGGCGCCGGCCGGGGGGCCTAACCCTCTGCCGCCCCGTGCCGAACCACGTCGGGGACCCGGAAGAGCGGGCAACTGTGAGGGAAGATACTATGCACCAGGTTATCCGCGAACGCCTGGAAGAGTTGCTGGCGGGAACTTGGCAACCTGACAGCACGGTCGAACTCCACCTTGAGGCCTGCGTGGAATGCCGGCGTGAAGTGGAGGGTTACCGCAAACTCACCCAGTGGATGAGGACGCTGCGCTGCGAGCACGAGATGGCCCCGGCTCCCGGTTTTTACAACCGGGTTTGGGAGCGTGTGGAAGCACGCCGCCGCACTTCGGTTTGGACCGCCTTGCTCGATCCCGCCTTTGCCTGGAGGCTCGCAGCAGGGTCGCTGATTGCGCTGCTGCTGATCGGCTCCTTCGTTCTCATGCACCAAGCCGAACCGCCGGAACCGGCCGTCACTATCATAGCGGTTCAGGAACATCCGTCCGATCTGGGGATGGACCCGGACCGGGATCGCCAGACGGTCTTGGTGACCTTGGCGACGTACCGCGAGTAGGTTCACATGCAGCCGGGTTGTATCGCCTACTTGCGCAATCCTCGCGTGTGGTTCACCCTTTTACTTGTCTTCGTCTGCGGGGTGGCGGCGGGTGTGCTGTTCATGACCCTGGCGGGCCCCCGCGCGCACAACCCTCGGGCCCTCGCCTGGGAGGAAGCTCGCAAGCAGGTTACGCTGGAACGCCTGCGCAAGGAGCTCGACTTGACGCCGCAACAGGCAGCAGAACTGGAAAAGGTGCTCGACGACTTTTTCGCCTATTATCACACCCTGCAATCGCAAATGGATGAGGTTCGCGCCACGGGAAAAGACCGTATCCTTCGCCTGCTTGATGAGCGCCAGCGCCAGAAATTCGAGCAGATGCTCAAGGAGTTTCAGGCGAAGCACTCGCCTTAGGCCGTCTGCCCGGTCTCCTAGCCGGCGCGCAGCCCGCCACCCAAATAACACCTGCCAGCCACCCACTGCGTGCTTGGCCCTGCTTTGCAGCCACACTCACCGGGCTCGAAATTACCGGCGCCGCCCGGCACGGCCCTCCCTCTGGGGCAGAGGTAAACGGTAGCCTACCAGGCAAAACTGATCCAGAGCCCAGAGCACCACCTGTCCTACCCCCTCGGCGCGCGCCAGCCGGGCCTCTTTCAACCAGCAAGTCGTCGGATCGCCGACCCCGACCAGATGATGCCGCGATGCCGAGGCGAAACCCAGTTGACGCGAAACCTGTACTCCCCGGCGAGCCTTGTCCAGATTCCGCCCATAAGTGAACAGAAAATTCTCCGTCTTGAAGTCTTCTATCCCCCGACTGTTCCAATACCTTTCGGGTAAGTTCACCGCCCGGTTGAAACGTGGCTCGTTCACATCGGTCGGGTACAGTATTTCGAAGCGGCACTCCGGAATTTCCTGCCGTACGTAGTCCGCCACCTGCTCCGTGAATCGGCCGAGCATCCCTGCGAGAAATGCTGCCTCCTCCGGATGATCATCGGGATCTTCGTCATTCCCCCGGATTACCGCAGGCTCGCGGCCGTAAACCGCGCGGAACTGTTGGCGCGTTTCGGCGTCATAATACGCCATCCCGCTCCAGTTCGGAAAATACCACCACTGCACCTCCCCGAATTGCAGGCAAGGCTCCAACCCGGCCTCCTTCATGAGCGCGGCCAGCTCGCGATAAACTTGCCGCCAGAACGTCAAACTCCGTTCGGAAAAATTCGTCTGCACAGCCGGCGTATTGAGTAACACGGGGGCCCCGTCGGGATATCGTTGGGCGATGCCAGCCTCCTCCGAACTATCCCCATGCTGCAACTCCATACTTAGTGCGGCTACTGCCCCCAGACCCTGCCTCTTGAGACTCGCGAAAAAGCTCCGGTGCCAGTCCCGCGCCGCACGGTTCAGGCGCGGGGTCGCATCCAGATCCGTGCGCCACTGGCCGTCCCATCCTCCGCTCAGACTCGGCCCGCTTGCCTCGACGCGGAACGGTCCCTCCGTCGGGCTGCCCGACAGCGTGATGGCGTTGCCTGCGGCCCCTGGCGCCCGGGCGTATATCCTCAAGACCTCGCCTTCGGCCTCGGCTCGAATCGCCGTATATCCCCGGTTGATCTCCAGCTCGAACGCTCTCGCGATCGTCTCCGCTGTATCGCCTATCAGATTCAGGTGACGAATCACCGTATCGTTCTCCGGGGGCTCGCCGGCATGCCCGATCCGCAGCTCGGTGATCTCGCTGAACACCGGCGTGCCGGCAAAGCGCACGGTCCCGCTTGCATACCGATATCCCACCGGCTCGATCTCGTAGAACCACAAAGCGCCCGTGTAATGATTGACGCGTCCGCTCAGCCCCAGCTGCTTGATCATGCCGGCCGTCCTCTCAGGTGCCAGCGCCATCGAGTGATCCGTGTCCCAGTCCGTGGCCAGCCCTAACCAGTCCACGCTTGGCAACACTGGCAGATTCTCGGTCGGCACCGCCGCTTCCACAAAATCGAAGTAAAGAAACGTTCCATCCGGACCGGCGTGCCGTACCCGCACCAGGTGGTCCCCTGCTCCCGCTTCACCCACTGGCAGGCGAACCAGCACATCCTCTCCGGGTATGCGCAGATCCGCGATCGTGCGCAGACGACCATCCAACTCTACCTCGATCGCTCCGCTGTTATAGGTTCGCCTCACGCCGAGATACAAACGGTGCCCTCTCGCTAGCCGGTACCGGCATGCCAGGGTGGCGCCGGCCTGTCCTGTGTAATGAAGCGAACCGCCCGAAAAATTGCCCTTCGCCAACCGCCAGTCCCCGGTATATTCGACCTCTTTGGCGTCGTCCTCGATCCGCAAGCTTCCCGGACCCGCCACCCGCAGGGTCCTCCCCGTCCCTCTCACCACCCAGTTGGTGACCTCAACCTTGAACTCGCATGGCGCAAAGCTCCCATCTTGCAACTCCGCCGCATAGGTCCAACGTAACTTCCGCACCGACGTAGTAGGCACCCGCCGGCCCAGTTCATCGCGCAGATCGCTGAAGTCGAGCGTGACCCTCCATTTGCTCGGCGAAACCCCTCCCTCAAACCGACGGTACCACGGCTCCCAATATTCGGTCTTCGCTCCTGCGACGAAACCATACGCCCCGACGCGGTTCCCGTTTGCGCCGCTCCGGGTCGTTTCCAGCGTCTGCCCTTGCCCCACGTAAATCAGACGGATCCTGGCTCCACTGACTGCCGCCCGCATTACTTCAGAGAAAGTATTCACGCTTTCTGCTAATCGGGCCGCCACTGTTTCGAGCGTGTCGCCCTCCACGACCTGATACGTGTGGTGCTCCCACATCCACGCCAGCCCGACGTAGTCGCCAGCCGTCGCCAGCCCCCGCAGCTCAAACTCAGCCTCCGCTGGCCGGTAGCTCCCCTCTACGGGCTCGGCATAATCTCTCAACGGTACGCGGTAAAAGCCGGGCCCCTCGTCCTCCTCGGTCCAGACACGCAGGTAGGGCCAATCCACTGTCGGGTACACGTCCGAGTCCATCGGAATGCAGTTTTCGCGCCTTTCTTCATAGCTGAGAATCAGTCCGCTTAAGTCCCCGTCCGGCAGGCTGCGAAAGGCAGGGTGTTCGAAAACATTATCCCGGTTCCATTCGATCACCGCCCAGTCGAATTGCTGACGGAAACAACCCGAAAGGGTGAACCCTGTAGCGCTGGCCCCGCTCAGTGCCGCGATCGCCGTCGGCCGCTCAAAGTAACATTGAAGATCTTGATCTGGCCGGAGCTTTTCCAGGAACATCCACCGCCCTCAAAGCCGTATCGTCACCGTAAGGTCTCCGCCGGGCCGCTCCGTCCCCACCGATACGATATCCACGCTCAGCAACGATCCCGCGCGGAGCGGGGGTAAACCGAAGCCCCTGACCACATTGGAAAGCCTCTCTCCCGGCTCGATGCGGAGATCGCAGTACGGCTCTTCATCCTGACGCACCACCAGCTCGATCGCTTCTCCCTCCGACGGCTCGCCCACTAGAGCGAAAACATCTCGGACACAATGCGTTTCGTCCACAACGAACGGAGGCACCGCACCTCTCTCGACCGCCAGAAATCCCTCTACCTGTAACGTGATTTGCCCCCCCGACAGCGTCCGCAGACCCTCGTCCTCCGTATTGGTGAAACACAAGGTTGCAGTTTCGCTGTGGCCCCGCGCGTTTGTCACATAAAGCTCCGCTGCCGCGATCCTCGCGTCCGGCAAGTAGATCGGATGGGCATAGCCGCCGCTTGCCCGGCTTCCAAAAAAGTCCCGCACGAAGGGCAGCACATAAACCTTCCGTTTGAGACGATGCACCCGAGCACTGGCCGCATGCTCTGCGGTTTGGCTGCCCAGAACCCCTCGCTCCACAACGTAAATTGTGCCACCCTCTCTTACCTCAGTGATCCGCACCAGTTCTCGCTCCACCTGGAGATACTCGCCTTCTGACCCGGTACCGCCCGCCAGCTCTAGCTCGCTCCCATCCGCGCTCACCGCTCTTGCCAGCCGAAATGCCGTCGGGCTCTCGAGCTCGTCCCAGTAGTGCAAGGTTAGAGTTGCCCCCTGAACTGTGCGCGTGTTCTCCAGGTTCTCGAAGGCAACCCCGACCAACTCAACGATTCCCTCGCCCCTAGCTGCCAGCCCGAAGCTCGGCCGTTCCGGCGGCCCCGTATCGTAAGGCTTCCCGGAGCTGCCCAACCGCCAGCGCGCCAGGGGCGAAAGCTCTGCCGCACATTCCTCTCCCCTCGCATTCGCAGCCCGACCGGACACATGCACCGTCGCGCCCGGCCGGTCCGGTACCACGAACTCCACCGGGCTGCTTCGAGCGGTAGCCCCGTGATGCCACCCGGCCTCCGCCACTACGAAGTAACTGCTGTGATCCGGCATCGCCACCCACCTCGGGCTTACGACGAGCGTGGTCGAATCATTGGCAACCACCGTCCTTTCTTGCCCGGCCCCTTTGCCTCGCGTGATGCGCACCACCATGCCTTGGTAAGCATCCGCCGGCATTCGCGCTTCCGTGTTTCCTATCCGGTCAGCCCCGAAAATATTGGCGGCGTACTCCGGCTGCAACTCAAACCGCCAGTAAAAATTCGCGTGATCGAAGTTTTCGTCCGGCGGCTGAATCGTCGTATACTCCCTACCGCTGTCCGTAAACCGCTCGGTGATTTCCTGGTTCTCTGCGATTCGCCACAGCACGCTCGGTGAAGGCCCCCGGTAAACATGAAAAGCTGCCGTGCCGCGAGAAAACCGGAGACCTTTCAGCGTCACTTGGTTCGTGTCCGTTCCCGCGGGAATGGCTACAGGTACGACAAAGGAAAGAAAACCCTCTGAACCGTCGTCGTCTACACCACTCACCGCGTAATACAGCACTTGACCCCCACGCAGTCTGCCGCCTTCCGGCTGGACTTCAGCCGCCAGACTGACCAGCGGCCGCTCCGCCCGCGATGCCTCAGGTCGCCGCGGCGGAGAGAAACGTATCACAAGGCTAACCTCCGCCCCGCCATCCCCACTCTCGCCGTAACGCTCCTCGATCCCAAGCCGCGCCGTCCCGTCACCATCCACCTCGACCCCCCCGAGCGGCCTGGGCAGACGACCGGGCCCGCCGCTCCAATGCCGCCCGCCGCTCTCCCCGCTCCTCATGTTGTCATCCCGATACCACTCGTCGCGATGGATCTGCGCCATAATCTGCGCCCGCCCGTAATTCGTTCCCGGCGCCACCTTCAGCACTCGAAACGGCGTCCGCTGGAAGCCCTCCTTCAGGTACGTCACCGTAATCAGATCCCCAGGGCGGAGGCCGAATCCCTTCACGCTCGTTTCGAACTCGATGTACGTATTACCTTCCACCGACTTGTCCAGGTGAAACTTCACCACCCTCAACGCCTGGTCCAGGTTAGCGACGCCCAACGCCGGCAGCGTCGCGCACACCTCCTGCCCCGCCCGCAACACATCGTCTACATCCACCAGCGACACGCTGTCCTGCTGATATTCGTTGAAGGCGTCCTGGAACTCCACGGTGTACCGATTCGCGGTCTCGGCCGTACTGCGCGACCAAACCCGAACCGTCGGCTCACCGTTGCCCCGACGCAGAATCCCCGAGAATCCGTCTGTCCCGTCCCCGAACTCATAAGCCGGCCATCCCCCGTTCAGCGGTTCGCGACTGTTGCTCCCTTCAGGCTTCTCCGGATGCTCTTGGGCCAACGTGTTCTCGCACCTCAGCTCCAGCCGTCCCTCCATGTTATAAGTCAGATACAACCTTGAGCCAAGGCGTATTCCCCGAATGATTTCTGCCGCGCTCGCTCTCTTCCTCAACACCAAATTGCACTGAAAGCGTGGCGTCTCGACGGCCGTCCCGTACAAGTCCCGCGCAGTAATCTTCTCCTCGCAATAGCGCGCCGTTCGCGCAAAACTGGCAAGATCAATTTGATCCAGAGCCCAGCCGCAGCGCCGTAGAATGTCCAGAATCACCCACGCCGGATTGTTCGTGAAAGCCCTGCCCAAGAATGTCCCGTCATCGGCGTACTGCGCGAGTTTCAGGCCTTGTACCAACGCTCGTATCCGCGGCAGGGACCGACCGTCGCTCAGACGGTTCGGAACCACCACCGACAGATATGCCATACTCCCGTAACAGTCTCCCAGCGCACGTCCTTGGCCATCGGTAAAGTCCAAGTTAAAGGCGCCAGTCCGGTTACCCAGGCTGACGACGTTGTACCAACCCGTCCCCGTCATGTCCGCCCCCGATTGCCCCGCTGGTATCTCTACGTCGTTCACCAGAACCTTGAGTACCCCCTCGATCTCCCCCACTCCCAGCAGCACCTCCATCCGCGTGAGGTTCCCGTCGTTCTTCGCAAACACAATCAGCGGAGACATCCATGCCGTACCATAAATGACGGGTACGAAATCGTTGTAGCGAGCCTCGTTCTCGAGCGCTTCCGAAGTGCGCCATCCCCGCTCCCCATGAGCCCGCACCAACGTGGTCGGCGGAACGAACTCCACCCCGCCGAAACGCCGTGTGGGATTCCCCCGAAGGTCTCGGTCGAACATCCCCCTCTGCTCGCACTCCACCCTCGTCCCGTCGCAGCGCGAAAACGGAACCTCCCCGTCCAGATTGCCCACGCCATTCGGTTGGTCCGCCGAGTAACCGCATCGGAAAAACGGCGAATACTCCCCCCTCGAACCGCCGTCAATCGCTTCTTGTCGCTCCCCAACAGTCCGGGGAAACTTCCAGGGACACCGCCTCTGCACCCGGATATCCGGCAACCATACCCGCGCCAGGCTCAGGCTGTTCGTCGCCGTGAGCCGGAATTGGGTCTCCGTAATCTCTTCCGGAGGACCCACCACTCCCTGGAACACCACCTTGCTCTCGGAAGCCGCCTGCTCGCGTTTCAGGTCGTAAAACAGAAACCGCACACGCAAGCGACTGCCTTTCCACCCGCGGAGCCGCTCAATCTGCGAGAACTTCGAGTCCGTATTGGCCAGAACCAGGCTGACTTTGGCCGTCGCGTCAATCCCCTCCTCAGGCGCCGACCGTATCTCGAAAATCCGATGACCCAGCACGCGAGCTTCATACCGCTCCCCCTCGTACTCCACTTCATGCGTGCTCCACCTCTCTACGTGGCCGTCCGCAAACCGGCAATCGAACAGCAATAGCGGCGTCTCCGTGATCCCTAGTTCTTTTAGCTCCGCTATCGCCCCCATTTCCGCCCTTCCTTCAATTCGCAGCTACGACTCTCACTCGGCATGCAAAACAATCCGGCCCCTCCGCCACCACTTCCAGCACGTCGTCGCCGAATCTGGCCTCACGGTACACCCCTCCCCGCTGCCTCGTGCTCTTGTATTGCGAAGCGCCGGCCTGCGCTTCCACCTGCATGCCGAAAACCTCGACGCTCCCACCCGCATCAACCTCCAGCCCGAACTTGATCAGCTCCTCCCCGCCGCTGAGCTTTACCGGCAAGCTCATCCGTCGCCACCTCCCGGACAGCTTCACCCTTCGCGCCTCCCCCGCCGTCCCGGTCCGGCCGTACAGCGTCACTTCCTCCCCAACCCCTCCCCTCACCCACACGCTGAAACAGTACTGATACCAGCCCGGCGCCGCCAGCGCCTGTTCGATTCCTTGCGTCGTCGCGCCGTCATTCCGCAGCCGGGTCGCAGTTGTGCCGCCGAATGGATCTTCCACCCCTTCAATCAATGCTAAGTAAGGATCCTTGATCCACGCCTCTTCGGCTAAATTCTCGCTCCATACAAATAAATTGTCCCAGGGATCCAGAAATACGAAACTCCCTCTTCGTCCCTCCGTCTCGTGAAACAAACTCTCGAGCTCCGACCATTCGCTCCGGCTCAGTCCCTTCCATTCCAGTACCCACTCCACTTCCCTGATGCCGTTGTCGGCTATCTTCCATTCCCGGCCGTCGGTTTGCTCGCAACGTGCTGTCCTTCGGCGCGTCTTGCGCACTAGGGGAAATTGGCCGCTCGCGCCGCCGGCCAGTTGCGGAAAGTATCGCATCTTACTTCCTGTTCTCCTTCAGCTCCATCTCCGTCCGCTGCCGGCCCTCGCGTTCCGAGACCGTCTGCATCTCTTCCCGCGTCATGCTGCACTCTTCGTACGTTCTGCCCTCCCAAGGGTCTTCAAACGCGAAGCCGCCGTAACCACCTTGCTGGAGCTCGAAGAAATTCACCAGCCGCCTCGCTTCCTCCTCGCTTACCGCGGCGAAATTGAGCCGCCAGTACCTGAGCGGTTTCCCCATCAGCCGGTACCTCTGCTCGCTGCCATCCAGAAAGCGTAAGACTTCCGTCCGGTACCGCACGCACCTTACGCTCGGATACTGGCTGGCGGCGCCGGTCTTCAGCTTCGGAAAAGTCATAACTCGCTCACCACGTCGTTGAGCGCATGCGATTGGAGCATCGCTTCTCGCACTGCCCTGGCGATCTCCCAACTGTGGTCCAGAAATGACCGGCTGTCCATCGCTTGCACCTGCACCGTAATCTCAACCGGCAACGGGCGAGTCCCCGCCCCGCCCCGAACTTCCTGCGGCGACTCCCATCTCGAGCCGCTACCTCTCTCGGGCCGGCTCTCTTCCGCCGTTCCCCTCTCGATCCACCCCTCCACGTGGAGTGAAGGAGGCGGTGCGTACTTCACCAGAACTGGCGCCGGCTTCGGCCCATCATCCTTGAACAATCCAACCAGTCCCCTGATCCACGGGGACAGCCCCAGGCCGCTGCCGAACAACCTCGCCAGCGTCCCCCCCACGCTGGCTACGCTGCTCTGCGTGCGACCCGCTTGCGCCAGTGTGTTTTGCACAATGGCCGCAGTGTTCTCGCTCGTCGCCTCAGCTTGGTTCTCGCTGGCGGCTCGTACCCGCTCCAGTTGGAAACTCAAACCCCGAACCGCACTCTCGAATCCTTCTGCCGCTGGCGGCCACAATTCCCGACTCACTCCGGAAAGCACCTCTCGTCGCGTGTTCCACCCGCCGGCGGCCACCTGAAACGCCACAATCACGTTGCTGATCTCACGACTCATCGCGCAACCTCGCGACTTCTCTTTCCAGAATCAGAAACGCATGCACTTGCCGCGCCTCCATCTCCTCGAATCTCGCCCCTCCCAGCGTCTTCCACGCCCAGTACGCCTCTACCAACGCCACGCTGTCACCCCGAATCACCGACCGCGGGCACCGGCGCGACGCTACTCCATGGCGCGCCCATACCAGCCGCCCCGCATCCCCTTGCTGTATCCAGGCGCAACCCCGGCTCTCCTCCAAGCCGTTTCTCCTGCATTCCTCGCACTCCCACCCGGCTTGGTCCGACATGGCAAAGTGGAAGGCGAGAATTAGTTTTTTTCCTCTTCCTCGCTCAAGCCAAACTCTGCCTTGATCGCCATCAGTGCCTCCCCGCACAAGGCCTCCGGTCCCTCCTCGATGAGCTTCGCTGGCGTTGCTGGCTCTCCGTCGATCGTCAAGCCATCCACGCCCGCAAGACCCCACCGCAGGTAAATCCGATTCACCTGGCTCGCCAGCAGCCCCGCCTCCAATTTCTCCCGATCATCCCCACCCGCTTGCAGAAACTCTGCCTTCGCCGCTAATTCGCTGACTTGCCTCAGCAGTTCAATTCTCCTCCCGAAGGATACCTTCCGGACCTTCAGACTGACGCCCGGACAGACTTTCGACTCGATCACTCGGAAGCTCTGGTAATCCATGGCGCTCTCCCCTATCCGAACGCGATGTACATCTCGTCATCAACAGTTCCTTGGGCCCGACATCCGCTGAATTTCCATCGCAGCCGGTTTTCGGAATCGTCGAACTCCGGAACTTCAGGCGTCAAGGCCGGAAGCCAAAGGCCGAAAATCTGGCCGGGCAAGGCTCCTAACTGGAACATCACTCCAATCGGCGATCGTTGCCGTGCAGCCTGATAGAGCTCTTTCGTCGCCAGGTTGTCAACCTCATAAAGCTCAAACTCCAGGGTCACTGACCGAACTCCTGGCCATACCCCTTGCAGACCGTCGGACCCGAACTCTCGATCCCGTAACTCCAGGTCGTTCTGCAAAACCACTTCGGCCTCCGTAATCGTCCAGAAGCGCTGGGCCGCCGAACCTAGCCACGCTTGACCCACATTTCCCGGTACCACCGTGTAGTCGAAACTCCCCGGACCCGGCTCTTCCGGGAAGACGGCCAGCCCCCCTTGCCCGCTGACAAAACTCGCGCTGTCGATCACGTCCCGCGCCGCTCCGCTGAACTCGAACTCGTGATAATCTGCGTTCACGCGGATTCTCAACACATCCACGGCGGCGCCGCACAACACCCGCTGCACTGCCGTTGCTGGCGTCCAGTAGTCGTAAATGCTCACGCTGGGCAGTTCCAGCGCCGGCCGGTAACTCACGGTGGTGCCTGCCGGCGTCCCCTCCTGTGGAGCCCGGCTCAGCGGTGCATTCAGAATCACCGACCGCCCGTCCACTACCGCGCTCACGAACCGCAGCTCATCGCCGACCCTTACCGCCTGCCCCGGCTCCAGCCCGTGCGGCTCCCTGAACCGCACCACCGTCTCCGTGCTTCCCGCCGCCAATGGGCCCCCTCGGAAAAATTCCGGCCGCCCGCCCAAGGCAGCCTGGAACAACGGCCCGTAGCCAGGCTCAACGTTCTGCTCCACCCAACCTGTCATGTACGTCCGCAGCAAGAAACTCGTCCGCTTCCTCAGCCCGTTCGGCCATCCCCCGAATGTACGGCTCCCTCTCTTGTCACGCCGATCCCGCTTCTCCCATTGCTGCCGAACACTCAGTCTGACCGCCGGAATGCGCTTAGCAGCCCCCACGCTCGGCACTTCCCCGTATCTTTGCTCGAGCGCAACGTACCAACGGTTCGCACTAGACAAGACGTAACCCGCCATTTCTTCGCTCCCTCGCGCTCACGCGCCTCTCACCATCACTCCGCACTCGCGTCCAACTCAAATCTGATCTTCGCCCCTTGTAAGAAGTTCTTGCCGCCTTGCTTGACTGCGCCAAACTCCACCTTGTAGCCCCCCGTATAGTACAGACCTGGCCCCCACACACCCCGACTCCGCTCCAGAAGGTTGGTCACCGCCTCCACATAGCCCAGAAGCTGGTCCGTGACCTTTTCCAGATGGTCATGCGTGACTCTTATCTCCGCGGCCATATAAACTTTGCCGGAAAAGGTACGAAATTTTTCTTTGATCTGATTCGCCAGCCCCTCGCAATAGATATAAACCCGAGGATATTTGATGCTCGTTGTTTTCTCGGCCAGCTCGTGGCTGACACTCTGCGCGCATACCTGCTCCACACCCAGCCAGGGCAATTCCATGCCATACCTCGCCGCGATCCGGGACACTTCCTCAGCCAGCCTCTCCTCGCCGGTTAGCAGCTCGACCGCTCGCCTCGTCGCCTGGCTTCCTAACGCCGCCATCGTCCGACTCCCTCGCCTCTAACCTCGTAACAGTAGTCCCGGCGCGTCCAGCCCGTGGCCTCCGCCCCTGGATGACATGCCGCCGCGTCTCAGGTAGTAGTCAGGGCTCTGGCCCACCCCAGGCGGCAGCCCCTCGGCGAGATCCCCGGCCGGCTGTCGCCAGCTCTCTCCAACCCGCAGCGGTTGGACGTTTTGCCTGCCGCACTTGTCCGCCGCATAGCCTACGTACACGTTCCAGCCCACGGCTACCTCCGGTGCCCCCCCTTGCCGTCACCAGTAAGCCCTGGTTCTCCGATGCACTGACCATAGACGGCTCGCTGGCCGCTCCTTCCGATCCGGAACTGCTTATCCATGCGATTCGAACCCAGTACGTTGCAGCCGACGCCCTCAACTCCACCAGTTCCACCGCCGGCATGCTCGCCTTTTCCACCGGACGCTCTACGATGCCTACCCCCGTATCCAGTAGTGCCTCCCACGCCCATGCCGCCTGTCTCTCCCACTCCTTTGCCCGCTCCCGATATCTGTCGTTTCGTTGCCGGTGCGCCGCATCGGAGTAAGCCAGCGCCAGAGACCGAAAAGCATGACATTTCTCCAGAGGCGCCGTCACTGAAATGTTCCGCAGTCCCAGATCTCCCTTGCCCGCCACGACCAGAAAGCGAGTCAGCTCGATCCCGAGCTCTTCCCAGGCCAGCTTCAGCTTCACCCCCAGATCCACCCCCTCCTGTCGCGCCATTTCCAGCACCGTCGAATCGTAAGCCAGCAAGCCCTCCAGATCGGTCGCTGCCCCGTCCGTGAAAAGTGCCATCCCCGCTCTCTCCTCAACCCTGCCCTTTCTCCAGCATCCCGCGCAACGCTTTCAGTTCGGCCTCCGGAATGACCGTCACTTGAATCCGATTCGCCGCAGCCGCTTGCTCCGCACGCCGCCTGGCCTCCGTCAGCTGCCGCCGGTACTCCGCTGCCTCTTCTTCCGTTGCCAGCCGCGCCTTCCCCTCCACGATCATTCGCGCCGCCACCGGCCTCGGCACCTCGTTTCGCACTCCCGCCTTCCCTCCGTCCGGCGTCTCCTGACTTACGACCACCGGATACTCCTCCGCCAGGCTCGCCTCGATTTCCCTCAGCTTTCGGTAATACGCCCTGAGATCCATTTCTGCCTCCTCGCCCGCGGGTGCGGGTCGGAAGCGCACGCTCCCGACCCACCCGCGCGCCATTAACTCAACACCTGCACCCCAAAGTTGTTTCGCAGCACCGCCACGCCGTACAGCACGTCCACCGTGAATTGCTGCGCCAGCGTATTCGGCTGATAGCTCATGATGATGCGCATCCCGAAGTTACCCAGCTCGGCATACTCCGCAATCGCGCCCGTTCCCGGCAGCGGCTGCGGTAGCCGCCTCATCACCAGCGCAAACGCGTTCCGCGCGAACGCAATGTTGTGCGTCGTCACCGGAGAGCTGCCCGTCTTGGCCACAAACTGCGAACGGAACACATAGAAGTCTTTGATCTTCCCCACCGTCCCGTCCACCAGCGCTCGCAGCCCCGCCTCGCCGGCCGTTTGGTATTCGCTGAATCGCGGAATCTGCCGCAACTGCGAGTAAGTCGCTGCATCCACCACCAGATACTTCGGCTCGCTCGCAGGTACCCGCGCCTGGAACAGCGCCGTCTCCGCTGCATCTACCACCGCTTCCGTGATCGGCGTCCCCGGCGTGCCCACCGGCGTGTTGGCCGTCAACTGCCCGTACAGATTCAGCAGGTCGGTCTCGATCTTCTCGGCTAGCGCAGCCATGGCCGGCTGCATGTAAAGCTTGAGCAGATCGGGAACCGCCAGCACCTTCGTCACGTCCGGCACCAGGAATGTCGCCTCGGCATGCGTGTTCAGCACGATCTGTGCGTTCCCCAGGCTCGGATTCTGCGGCTGCACGCTCCCGCCCTCCGCCAGGTTGTTCGCTACTAGCGTCGGCGGGATCGGTACGTTCACCGTATCCCCGGCCTGAGCTAACGTCGGCTCGAAATCGCGATTGACCAGGTTACCCATGACAAGGTTCCCTATCAGCGCAGGCAGCGCATCCACCGCCACCAGCTTGACAATCGCATTGGCTACGTTTTGTGATGTAATCGCAGGCATTCTTACCTCTTCGCTCCTTTTCTGCGGCGGCCTCCCCGGGCGCCGCGTCTAACCCCTCCGTGCGCCTTCTGCCCCCTTCACCGGCTGCCCAGCAGCTGGGAGGCGATCCGAACGATCTCTTCCCGTGCCCGTTCCGCTTCTTCCCGGCTCATGCCCGGCCGGATTTTCTCCAGCTCTACCGATCCTCCCCCTATCGCCGCGTTCCTCGGCAATTCCGCCGTGCCCGAGCCCCCTCCGATTCGCGCCGGCAGAAACTCAGGATTCTCCTGCACAAACCGCGTCAGATACTCCCGCAGACTCATCTCACCTTGCTCCCCGCGCCCCACCAGCCGGCCGTCTTCGCTCCGGTAAATGTCCTCCTTCACCGCACGGAACGCCAGATCCACCTTCGTCACACCCAGCCTCTGCAACTCCGCACGGATCGTCGCACTCTTCTCCGCCTCCTCCCTCAATTGCCGCTGCCGCCGGTTCTCCTCCACCAGTTCGTTCAAACGCCGCTCCAGCTCCTCCCGCTTCTTCCTCTCTTCCAACAGCTCTGCCCGGTATGCCGGCTCGGCGCTCTCCTTTTGCAACCGCATGAATTCCTCGATCACCTCACGCACCACGGCGCGCCTCTCCTCCCCCTCAACCATTCCCTTGGTTTCCTCTTTCTCCTCTGTCATCCTTTGACCTCCTCCCTACAACTACCCTCGTCAATTCCTCTCGATCGCCTCTTCGATTTCCCGTGCGATCCGTTCCTTGACCTCCTGCCGCGCATCGCACAGATACTTGAACGCAAGCCGCCTCAGTACCTCCTTTCTCAATGTCTTCGAGCCAATCCCCAGCGCAAGCAGCCGCTCCGCATCCTCCAGTTCCGCTCCGAAATCCCCGATGTCGAATTCATCCAGCCCGGAGACCCCCACCCGCAGCCCGTCCTTCCTCGCGGCCGCAATCGCGTTCAGGACCCTCTTCATCGTGTCTTTCACCCCGTCTCCGTAGGCTCGGAGCACTTCCTGGGTGATGCTGAAGTCGCGTTGCTTGCTCAAACCCGATTGCGGAACATTACCCGCCAGCCCGCCGCCCGCCTGCGTCATCAGATAACATACCCGGTAAATCTCATCCTTCAGCCGCCCCAAATTTTCCATCGCGATCTGATAAACCTTCCCCTCCGGCTCCGTCCACCCGAACCGGTCCTCCGGCCCCAACTGGATGTAGTAGGACTCTCCTACCACCTGCCGGAAATCTCGTTCCGAGTAAACCACGGGCATCGCGAACAGTCCCATGGTCAGCGCCCACGAAAGCGCATTCGATTTGTTGAAGTGCTCCAACTGAAGCAACGCTGCCTTGTTCATCAACCACAGCCCCTCGCTGATCTTCATTTCGAAGAGCGGCACCTGCCTCAGCGAGCACAGCCCGTGCTTGCCCCGAGCCACCACCTCGGGCCGCTCGGCCGCGCCTCGTGTCCCTGCCGCGCGCTGAATCTCGTAATTCTCCTTGTCGTAGTAAATCCATCGCGTCTCGTTCAACCACTCTCCCGCCCCGGGCTCGCCCTGTCTCAAGTAACTCGTCCGTAAAACCACCCACTCATAATTGCCCTCCGCGTCATAACTCCAGTTGATCAGCTCCTCGGCCGCATACCTCACCAGATACGCCCGCGACAGCCCCAACGCCTCTTCCTCGGCGCGGTTCCCGGGCCGCCGCTCCCCCCGCGGAAAGTCCACCGCCACCAGGGCCTTGCCCGCCACCAGCGCGTCCACCAGCAGCCGCCGGAAAAAGTCGCTCAGCGCCGTCCCCCGCCGGTCGCAATCCTCGCTCAGCTCGGCGAAAAACCGCCTGCCTGGCTCGTCATCGCCCTCCAGAGTCAGGATTGGTTCCCGCCGGAACAGCGTCGCCGCGTACCAGTCAATGATGGACCCTATGTAGTTCTCGTAGAATACTCGCGCCAGTCGCTCCTGGTACACCGCAAGCGGTTCCTTCTGTCGTGCTACGAGATAGGAACTCGCCCGCGCCTTGAACTGCTCGCCCCCTGCATACAAATCCCGGTATGTTTGCCACATGCCCCTCCGGGCAATGTATTCCGGATGCTCGCGTTGTAGCTCCCTCACGTCGTCCTCCCCTGCCACGCCGCTCTCACAGAAGCCGATCGCTTCGCTCCCCCACCGGCGCCCCCGCCCGAAACTCCTGCCACAGCAGATAACCCAGCGCGTCCGACAAGTGCGTCCGCCTCGGATCCTTCTCCTTGTCAATCACCGTGCTGTCCGGTTTGTAAGTTACCTCTTCGAAGTCTTTGATCAGTTCCCGGCACTTCGGACTTATGAACAGTTCCCTCTCGCCGGAAGCTGTCCCTAGCTTGGCGTTGACCAGGGCAATTCTCTCTCGGACTGGCGGATTGGCCCGCGGTACCCGGTAACTCACCCGCTCGTAGCCCGCTCGCCGGAAGAACTCCCGGATCACCTGAAAGTCCGTCGCCCCCGTCGTCCTCCCGTATCCCCCCGACGCGTCCCCGTAAACCACCACACCCGCTCGATGATGAGGGAATCGCGCCAGAAACTCCTCGCACGCGTCCTGCGTCGTCGCACGGCTTAGCACGATCTCCTCGAGAACCCAAACCGTGTCCCCCTCCGTCTGCGCCACCACCGAGCACATTGGCTCCACGTTGAAGTCCAGGGCCCACAGCAGCGGCAAATCCGGCCGCAGACCGCAGGCGCGCACATGCTCGGATCGCCGGAACGCGTAATAGACCAGGCTCCCGTGTAGGTCCAGATACTCCCCCAGAACCTCCTGCCGGTAAAATTTCGGATCGTAGCTCCTCTTCAGCCGCTCGTAAAAATCCGGCACCCGAGCCAGCAAGTGGCGGTTTTCGAACGGACTTGCAATGATTACCTCATAGCCCTCTACCCGATCGCCGAGAAACCGCCGGTAAACCCAGTCGTATCCCTTCGGTGTCCATACCGCGAAGCCGCACAGTCGCTTCGCTTCCGGATCCCGCAGCCGCCCTTCCAGAATCACCCACGCCTCCTCCTGGGTGTATGTCAGCTCGTCGAGCCCGAACCACGCCAGGTTCGTCCCTCGCAACCGTTCGAATTCCTCGACTGCCCGGAAAAGCACCCGGGACCCCGTGTCCGCGAACGTCAGCACGTTCTCCGCCTTGTTAAGTTCGTGCGGAATTCCGTTGCGGTTCAGAATCTCCAGCAGGGTCGCTTGAGTCGCGTCCCGCAGCATCGGGTACGTCGGGGCCCCCAGCAGTCCCGTCCTCCCGGGGTTCAAATAACTCAGCTTGATCGCTTCTTGGCAGAGTGCCTGGCTCTTGCCCGATCCGATCGGCCCCGAAAATCCCTTGAATCGCGCCCCCGATCGGTGAAATCGCGCCTGCGAGGGCAAGGGAACATATTCGATCTTCCTCAGCCATTCCCCTGCTCGGGCTCGACCCATGTCACTTTGATCTCCTTAGGCCGTTCTTCTTCGAGTTCCTTCTCCAGTTGAACGAGCCGGATCAAGTCTCCCACCGTCGCCTTCAGCTCGTCGTTCTTTAGCCGCTTCTCCAGGTTTTCGATCACTTGCTCTACCAGCGCCGCCTTGTCTCGTCGGCGACGGCGCCCACTCGCCTTGCCCTCGCGCTTGCCCTCCCCACTTGCCGGTTTCGATGCTCTCTTGCCTCCCATCCGCTGGCTCCCGCTGCCTCCTTCAAGCTCTGCGGCCACCATCTCGCCGGTCTCGCGCCGGCCTGCCAACGAGCCGCCACAGAAACCTCGGTCCCAGCCCGAAGCTAGCACGCCGCCGCCCGCTCCCCGCCCACGCGCCCGTCTAACTCAATGAAAATCCACCCCATTCCCGTCCCGCCAAACGGTGAACCGCACCTCCCTTCCCGCCTGCTATCTTGGTCCGAATGACCCCACTGACCAAGCGCCGGCGCGTCCAACTTACCTATGGCCTGTTACCCCACGACAGGCCACCCTTCGTCCCTGCTATCTACGAACACAAAGCCCGCCTCATCAATCGCACCCCCTCCCAGATCTGCCGGTCAGCCGAACTGTTGGAAGCTGCCCTGGAACGCGAACTTGAGGTGTACGACCCGGATATGCTCGTCGTGGGTGTGGATGTCTACAATGTGGAAGCGGAAGCCCTCGGCGCCACCGTCATCTACTTCGACGATTCATCGGTTCCCGCCATCGTCGGCCCTCTCCTCCACCGCCCCGAAGACCTTGACCAGCTCCGCTTCCCCAACCCCGAATCCGACGGACGCATGCCCCTGTTCCTGTCCGTCGCTGCCTCCCTCGCCCGTCGCTACGCTGATTCCATGATCATCCGCGGCGCTGTGACCGGACCCTTCTCGCTGGCTTCCGCTCTCACTGGCGCCGAACCCTTGCTCATGGCCTGCATAGACTGCCCTGACTTCGTTCGACGCCTCCTTGCCTTCACGGCCCGCGTCAGCCAAATGTATGCCCTGGCCTTCGTCCAACGCGGCGTCGAACCCATTATCTTTGACTCACGCGCCGCCCCTCCCTTGCTTTCGCCGCGCCTCTTTCGCGAACTTCTCCTGCCTGTTTATCGCGATTCCCTGTTTCCGTCCCTGAAAGCCGCAGGCGCCCGCTTCCTGCCCCTCATCATAGGAGGCGACACCACCCCTCTCCTCGATTCCTTGATCGCCTCCGGGGCTACCCAGTTACTCTGCGATGCCCCGGCCGATTTGGATGCTTTCCTTGCCCGCTGCTCGCGCGCCCGCCTGCCCTTCCGTGTAAACCTCGACGCCCGCCTCATTCACGCCGGCCCGCCCCAAGCCATCCGTGAAGCTGCTCGCTCTGTCTTGCAGCGCGCCGGCCGCTTCCCCGGCCTGTTGCTCGGCTGCGGCGTGGTTGCTTACGACACCCCTCCCTCCCACGTCCTCGCCATTCGCGAAGCTTTGCTTTCCCTCTCCCCTTAACCCCTCGCCACCAAAGGCTCCGCCGCCGGATTGCCCGGCCCGAAATGCTTCAACATGACCAGTTCTTCAGCCTGGCTCTTGTTAGTCACCCGCACCCCGTTTCGCGCCGCTTCCGCCGTCACGAACAGCTCGTCCTTGGTCATCTGTCCGTACCGGATCAGCGTAGGTGTCTCCACCTCCAGCTTGCCTACCGCGCCGTAGCCCTGCACCACGATTAGCCCGTAAGCAGCCGCATCCCTGATGACCACCGACCTCCCGGGGAAAACCCTCAGCTCCTTCGCCGAATAATACTTCGTCCCGTAAACCACCCACCTCTCCTCGTAACCTTCCTCCGCCATCTCCCCGGGATCACGCACGGGCTTGGGCCGCAGCTTCCGCTTCTTCTCGAACTCCGGATCCACGTTCGCTTCCCAATCCAGCATCCCGATAATATAATCCAGATCCTCATGATGCTCCGGCGGCACGTCCTTCACGAGTAACTCCCGCGATACCGCTCTCCCCTCCACCATGGATTGAAACATCGCGAATACGTCCGAATTCACCTGCGGCTCGTAAGTCACCAGTGAACCCGGTGCGTGCAGGATCCCGGCGTCAATCTGCCAGCCGGTGCCCACTTCCAGTTTGTAGGCTCTCGAATAATACAAAATCCCGTTATCCCCCTCGTTCCATCGCTCCAGGCACCGCCTCACGTCTTCCTTCGTCGTTCCCGGATTCAACCCCATGAAGGTGTATGGGAAATTGTTCTCCTTCACGTTGTACTGGGGCGGAAAGTAATACGCTTCCGGTTTGCCTTTCCTGCCCACCCTCGCCGCGTCCTCGTCTCGTTGATGCATGTGATGCGGAATGGGACCGAGATTGTCGAAGAACTTGCAAAGCAGGTTCCAGCCCCCCTGCTCCCTCATCACGTCTGCGCCCAGAAATTCGTCCCCCAGCTCCTCGATCGCCTCCTTGAACAGCACCCGCCGGCCGTCCAGCTCCATGTAACTCAGACCCTCGTCCCAGGGCGTGCCCGGTCCGTTATCTGCGTTCGTCGTCGAGGCAAACCACCTCTCGTCTATGCCGCCTCGATGCGCTCCCAGCGCATACAAATCCCGCGGATCCAGCTTCAACCTGCCGCCCGGCACCAGAAAGGCACGCGGCACCCAGCACGGGGCGAGTCGTACCACTCCCTCTCCCGCAGTCAACGCTTCCCGAATCAAAGCCGTGTTCGCCATACCTCACCATTATGCCCCTGAATGGTCGCCGGGTCTACCCCCGGCTCGCGAGGGCACACCACCGCCGCCCACCATCCTGCTGGCCACGGCCCTTTAGCACTTGACCCACAGGCAAATTCCTCCACGGCGCCCAGGACACACCTCGACCCCAATCACCTGCCGAACGGAAGCCTTGATTAGTCGAACCAGATCTGTGGAATCAGACTTCAGGCCTGCTCTTCAGCCCGCTGCGGAGGAATCTCCCTCAAAGGCGGTGGTGGACCTGGAGGGATTCGAACCCTCGACCTCTTCCATGCCATGGAAGCGCGCTCCCAACTGCGCCACAGGCCCGCGCTCCCCCTCAATATATCACAGCCCGCGACGCGCTATAGTGGGATCGTGCCGGCCGCCCGCGTACTCCCCTTCCTCGCCCTCTTTTTCCACTCCTCAGCTCTCCCCCAGGGAGTTCCTCCCCGAACCCAACCCTCCGCGTACCACGCTCAACTCGAACTGACTGATCTCACCATCGCCGCCGATTACTTGGCCCGAGTTCTGCCCTTCCCGAGCCGTCCCCTGACCCTCTCGAACTACCTCGTCATTGAGGTCGCCCTCTTCCCCTCGCCTTCCACTCATGTCGTCATCTCGCACAGCCAGTTCTCCCTCAGACTCAACGGCAAGAAGCTTCCCCTCCTTCCCCAAGCGGCCGGCCTCGTGGCAGCCGAGGTCAAATATCCCGACTGGGAGCCGGGACCCCGACTCGTGCTCGGCGGCGGTATCGGTGACGCGGGCGTCATCCTCGGCCCCATCCCGACTGGAGAGCGTTTCCCCGGCGACCCCAGGGGCCGCACCTCACGCCTCCCGGACACCTTACCGACGAACAAAACCGAACCGGAGCAACACCCAGAAGCCCCCACTCCCCACGAGTTTGTCCTTAAGGCCGCGCTCCCGGAAGGCGCGATCTCCCACCCTTCCGCGGGCTTGCTCTATTTCGCCTTCAAGGGCAAAACCAAATCCATCCGCTCCCTGGAGCTCTTGTACTCCGGCCCCGTAGGATCCGGCGCCCTCCGCCTCCACTGAGCCTTCTCACCCATACGCCGCCATCTTCGCCTCCGCCCACAGCACCATCAACAAGAACGCCACCATCATTGTCCCCAGCAACGGCACGGCGATCACCGCCCCCACTCCCCAAAGCTCCACGAAAAATCCGAGTGACCACGGGGCCAGCAAGCCCCCACTCACCGCAAACGAGAAAATCCCGTTGAAGAAGCCGGGATGATACGACGGAAACCGACCGCGAATCCTCTCCGCCGCAAGCGGATACACCGACGCAAATCCCGCCCCCACCAGCAGAATCCCCGTCACCGCACCGAACCGGTTATCCGTTGCTGCCAGAATGGCGCAGCCGAACAGCGCCGCCAACACGCTGCCCCCCAGTAGCTTCCCGTGTCCCACCCGGCCTAGGATCGCTAGGACCGCCACCCGCCCGATCAGCAGCGCCAGCCAGTACAACGCCAGCATCACCAGCGACGATGCCGGACTCACACCCACTCGCTTCGTCAGTAGCAGCGGCAACCATCCCGCCACCGACCACTCGTTGCCGAACTGGAAAAACAACAGCAACGCCAGAATCACCGCCACCGGACTCCTCAGGCTCGTCACCGTCTCCCGCCAACTGGCCTCCCTCCACGCGCCGCGCCCCCTCGCCCCCTCCCCTCTCGCCGTCAGATAAACCCCGCAGAAATAGGCAGGAATGATGGCGATCCAGATCAGAATGCTTTCCACCGTATACACATAGAAGGTCCCCGCCACCAAAACCGATATCGCCACGCACCCCGCGCCGAACAAAGTCCCGCCCAGATACATCGTCGCCGTGCCATCCCGCTCGTACAAAGGCGATATCGCCTGAAAAACGCCGCGATGCAACAACCCCGCGCCCAGCCCAACCCCCAGAATTCCCACCATTCGCCATCCGTCCCACACTCCCGGCGGCAACAAGGCCAGCGCCAGCAGGCTCAAGCTGGCCGTCCCGCTCGCCAGTGCCAGCAACTCCGCTGTGTCCATTCCCTTTAACAGCTTCCGCCCCACCAGCACCGATAGCAGCAGGCCCCCGTTCATGCTCAAAAAGAAATTGCCTACCGTCAAATGGTCTTCCCGGACGTGATAGCCCCAAGCCGGCAGGATCGCTCCCGGCAACGCCACCAGCAGCCCGGAGAGAAAAAAACCCGCCAGGCCACGCCGCGCTAGCGACCTCTGTACTCGCTCTTGCATACTGCTCGCGGGTCCGCCGGGTATTGGCGCTAATCGCGTATTGTAGCCCACTCGCACCCGGGCATCTCGATCCCCGTAGAAGCCAGGCCGCCATGACTCCCAAAAATGGAAATCCTTCGATGCTTGCTCCTTTGCCGTCAAGCACTTGGCTTGCGGACTCAGAATTGCTCAGCTCGGAGTGGGGTCTGAGAGAGGTTCTCTCGCGCGGTGGAGTTGCCTCCGCTTTTGCTGGCGTGCCCCCTCGCGCGCTACCATATCTTCTGCGAGGAGGTGCACATGAAGGCTCTGCCTTGGCGCGCCCGTCTGATCCTTGCCCTTTGCGCTTCCCTTACGGTTTGGGCCTCTGCCCCCGTACTGGCTCAACAGGAACCCGCTCAAAAAGAAGCCGCCCCTGCCGGCGCCCTCGGCCCCGCCGAGACCCTCTCGGGCTCCATCATGATGGCCGATGCCGATAAGAAAATCCTGATCGTAAAAAGCGCAGCCGGTATCCCTTATAGTTTCGTCCTCACCTCGGCAACCAGGATCACCGAGGGTAACCAACGCCTCAAAATCGCCGATCTCACGGCGCGAGTGAATCAGCAGGTCAACGTCCGTTTCCTGCCCACGCGTCGAGGCAATCTCGCTCGCTCGGTTCAGATCAACCCGTAATACCGCCTACTGACCGTCGCTGGCTCGCTTGCGCTGTGCGAGCCGGGCCCGTGATCGCGCCCACTCCATACCGCCGACCGCCGTCGCTCCGTTCGTCGGCCCATAGGCCGACAGCTCCGCACAGCTTGAGTACTGTCGGGCAGCCTGGCCTGCTACGCGGATGCCCACCACGTGCACGGGCTCCCTCAGCTTCACCTCGAAGGTCTGCCCATCAGCCAGTTCCGGCGCCTCTCTTCCATTCGTCTCCGGATAACTCTCCAGCCGACCCACCGTTTCCCACGCCCCCTCGTGGCTTCGCTTGATCTGCACCACCGGCTTGCCCCTCGTCGTGTCAAACCAGCCGCCGTCACGCAGCACCTTCCCGTGCCGATAGACGATCCGATCCACCCGTTCCGGCCGATCCAGCTCCACCGCGTACCAGCTTCCCTCCCGGCCCTCTCCCCGGGCCGTTCGGTACGTGTCCACCCGCTCGTCGCAAATCGAATCCCGCACCGGCCCGTCCCCCGATGTGGACTCCGTGCAAAACGCCGTCACCGCCACCGGACCCAGAACCAGCCGTGCCGGCTCCGGCAACCACGTCCGATACTCCCGCGCTTCCGCAAACGGAATCAAAACGAGCTTCGTCCGCGTGACCACTTGCCGGTTCACCGCCGCTGCAACCGCCAAACCCGGGACCGCATAAGCCTGACGGCCCTGCCCCGCGTTCAACCGGCCAGGTACTTCCGCAACCCCGCCCTCGCCGCCAGTCTCAGGCGCCGCGCGGTGCAAGAACTTCACCTCCGGGTTGAGCTGCGCCTCCAACGCCAGCACTTGCGGCCCTCGCTGTAAAGCGAAGTGGCCGGCATACGTCGGCGCCCCGCTCACCCACCGCACCTCCATCGCCATTTGGATCTCGATCCGCTCCCCCTCTCGCCACTCCCGCTCCAATCTCAGCCATTCCCCCGCGCGACCCTGCACCGCCGCACCACCGGCCACGGCCGCATAACGCCTGCACCAACTCGGCACTCGAAGGTAAACCGCATACCGGCCCGATCCGCCTTGCCCGATCACAAACCTGACCTGCCCCTGCTCGGGGAAATTTGCTTCTAAAACAAACCGGACCCTCTTAGCCCCACCAGATGTCCCGACCTCATATGTCCCCTCGTTCCCCGCGTACAGCACGATCCCGGGCCCGTCCTCGAAAGCCCCCCAAATCGCCTTCCGAACCAGAGCCAGAGCCAAACCCGTGGCCGCGCTCCTCTCGCCCGCGGCCCCATATCTCCGCCTCCCTAACAAGGGAGCGTGTGCCGCCCAGGCCCCGCTGCCGCCATCTTGTAACGCCATGAGATGGTTGTATAACGTGCGCTCGATTTCGTCCCCGTAACGGCTATCCCCCGTTAGGCGCAGCAGCTCCCAATTCAGTCGCAACCACTCCGCCGTGACCCCCGCGTCCCCCACTTCAGCCCCAGGCTCACCCGGCAGCATCCCGTCTTCTCGCAGCCAACCCCGCCAGCCCACTGCCCCTGTCACATACCGGTGCCCGGCCACGATCTGCTCCCAACCCTGCCTTGCCGCCTTCAGATAGCTGCCCTCTCCCGTCAGCCGGTAAATCTCTACCAGCCCCGTCAAACTGGCCAAAGTCTCCTCCGCAGGCGCTCCGCCCACTCCGACCAGCTTCTTGCCCTCCCACAGCGCACGCAGCATCCGCGGTGCCTGCGGCTGGTCCATGTCCGCCGTCATACCTTGCGTGAGCTTCCTGCGCTCGCCAGTGTGTCGGAACAGCTCACACGCCGGCCCCGCCAAGGGTGCCGGGCCCAGATCTCGATCCCACCATGCCGGGGCATTACGGCTCGCCCAGTCCGCAACTCGACGCGCTGCCTCCAGTGCTCCCTTGTCTCCGCTCACCTCGTAGTACGCCAGTAGACCGCGTAAGCCCCGGCGCAGGCTGGTCACACTTCGCCAGCCCGCACTTTGTTCGATCAATTCCCGGGCCGCCTTCTCCACCGCCCTGCGCAGTGGATCAGAGCCCGCCCAATCCCACATCAGGGCCCCCGCCTCCACCAGCACTGCCAACTCTTCGTTGGATTTCGTCCCCGCCTCGAGCCGCCGTTGCAGCTCCGCCACTCCCAAACCGAATCGTTTCCCCAGCAAACCGCCCACCCGCTGGTTTGCTCCCGCCACTGGCGCCAGCCGATCACGCACTTCAGCGAGAGCGAGGCTGCCACTGAACCCCGCCAGGAAGCACACTAAAACCAGTGATCGCATCGCACTCCTGGGGAAGTCCTCAGGCCCATCCGCGGGTCAGCCTCCACTTGCCCGCCCGCTCATGCGTAGGTCGCTACTTCCCCATTTCGAGGGTAGCACCTGCACGGCTAACGTCAATGCTGGAAAAAGATAACTGCCGTTTGTTATCTAGTCCCAGTACTTGGCTCCACTGGGCCAGGCTGGCGAAACGCCCCTCGGCTTACACCCTTCCCCTGTTGATCCCGTCCCCAGCGCGCACAGCCGGCTAGAACTCTTCTTCCGTCGCCTTCTTCTTCCGCTTGCGCCGAATGATGATGATCGCCACCAGAATCAGCGCAAGAACCCCGGAGACCACCTTGACCCAAGTGTCGTCCACTGGAGGCTGCGCCTCCGCCTCCTGCAACACCATGAGCAGCCCGGGCAGGATTCCCGCCATCAGATTCATCGCTCCTTCTCCCGCCGGCCAGATCTCCTCATCTCCGTCTCGCTGCCGGCTTCGTCAGTCTATGATACCCGTCTCCTCCCGCCGGGGGTTGCCCCCTTTCCCCTGCTTCGCTTAGCATGATCTCGATGGGCGCACTCGAGCGCATCTACCGCATCGAACGCCTCCTCAAGCACAATCGCGCCGTTTCCATGCGCCGTCTTATGGAGGAACTCGAGGTCTCCCGCGCCACCATCAAGCGCGACCTGGCTTATCTTCGCGACCGCCTCAACGCGCCCATCATCTGGGACCCCGAACTTCGCGGATACCGCTTCGAAGGCGACTATTCGATCCCTGCCGTCTACCTTACCGCCTCCGAAATCCACGCGCTTCTGGTCCTCAATCACCTGGTCAGTCGTCTTCACCCCGAGTTACTCGGCCCCTACCTCTCCCCGCTGCGCGGATTGCTCGAAAAACTCCTCGGCGGCCCCGACCGCACGGCCCGCGAACTCATGCGTCGTGTGCGTTTCCTTCCTCTTGCTTCCCGGCCCGTCGCCGCCGAACACTTCCAGGCCGTCTGCACTGCCCTGCTCTCACGCCGCCGCCTTCAGCTCTTGTATTTCTCCCGCACCCGCGCACGGCTCTCCCAGCGCGAGGTCTCGCCTCAACGCCTCGTCCACTACCGTGATAACTGGTACATGGACGCCTGGTGCCACCACCGCAACGCCCTGCGCAGCTTCGCTCTGGATGCCATCCAGCAGGCCGCTGTCACCGACTCCCCGGCCCTCGAAATCCCCGAGGATCAGCTCGACCGTGAGTTGGGCGCCGGCTACGGTATATTCTCCGGCCCTCATAGCCGTCGCGCTGTACTGCGCTTCTCGCCTCGCATCGCGCGCTGGGTCTCCCGCGAACAGTGGCACGCCCAGCAGTCCGGCGCTTTCCTCGACGACGGCAGTTACCTCCTCGAGCTCCCTTACTCCGAAGACCGCGAACTCCTGATGGACCTGCTCCGCTACGGACCCGAAGTTGAGGTCCTCGAGCCCCTCGACCTCCGCCAGAAGATCCGCGAACGCCTCGCGCAGACTTTGCAAATTTACGAAACCCGCGCCGCCGGGCTCACTCTGTGAGCCACCCCCTCGACCATACTGGTTTCGTCTCCCGTTGCCGGCGCCGGCTCGGGCGACGGAAAGCTTGCCCTGGCAACGGCTCCTCGCCACCCGGCGCGACAATAGGAGACGATGCCTCGCTGCGGGTGCCGCGGCCCGGGCCGGAACTTTGCGGGGGGTTCCCCCGAGCCCGCATCCCGCAGCGAGTCCGAGGTCTTTCTCCATGAATCCCTCGCCCGCCGCCCCGGCACAAAGCCACTCATCCCTTGCGGACCTCCTACAGTGGGCCGCCAACGGCGTGCCCATTATTACAGCCAGCCACCGCCTCGCCCGGACGTTGCTCCTCGAGTTCGCATCCAGGGCGCGGGCAGCAGGTTCCGCCGTCTGGCGCACCCCCCAGATCCTCCCTTGGTCCGCCTGGATCGAAACCCTTTGGGATTCAGCCTCCTACCGCGGCCTTGACCTGCCCGCCCGGCTCGACACCGACCAGGAGCTGCTCCTCTGGGAGCGCATCATCGCCGAGACCGCAGGCCCGGAAACGCTCTTGGATCTCCCCGCTGCCGCTGAAGCCGCCCGCTCCTCCTGGCAGCTTCTCCACGCCTGGCGCCTCGATCTGCAAGCCATCGAAACGCACGGCGGCGACGATGCCGCCGCTTTCCTCACTTGGGCTCGCAAATTCGATGAACTGAGCCAGGACCAGCACTGGTGCGAAGCCGCACGCTGGCCGAACGTCCTTGCCTCCTGCCTCGATCGGATCACCCTGCCGCCCGCCATTGTCCTCGCCGGGTTTGAGGAATTGACGCCCCAGCAACAAATGTTCCTCGACGCCTGTAAGAACACTGGCGTGGGCGTGACTAACCATCAGCCCCCCTTGCGCGCCCCCCAAACCGTCGCGCGGATCGCCCTTCGCGATCCCGCCCACGAGATCGAAACCGCCGCCCGCTGGGCACGCGCCTTGCTCGAGCAGGGCCGCGCCCGCTCCATCGGCATCATCGTGCCCGACTTGGAATCCAGACGCACTCAGGTCGAGCGCCTCTTCCGACGCGTTCTCGAACCGGCGCTCTCGCTTCCAGGCCCACCTTCGCATTCGCGCGCTTTCAACGTCGCAGCGCCTCCCCCCCTCATCTCGTACCCGCTCGTCCGCGCCGCCCTCTTGGCCCTCGAACTCGATCCCGATCGCAACTCCTTGGACACCATCAGTCGCCTGCTCCGCTCGTCGTTCTTCATGGGCGCCGACTCCGAACGCCCACTCCGCGCCCGTCTCGACGCCCACCTGCGCGATCTCAGGATCCCCGAGCTCTCGATCCAGCGCCTCCGTTCCCTCTGCAAACGCTTCACACCGGATTGCAAACGCCTCCGACTCGCCCTGCGCCGCTGGCTCTACCGCCATCAACACCTCCCCGAACTCCAGCCCCCCAGCTCTTGGGCAAGCTCTTTCGCCCTCCTGCTCCGCGCTCTAGGCTGGCCCGGCGAGCGTCCCCTTTCCAGCGACGAGTTCCAGACCCTCGAGGCTTGGGATGAAGCCCTTGCCCGCCTCGCTCGCTTGGACCGCGTTGCGCCCCACCTCACTTATAGCCAAGCCTTGGGTCAACTCCGACGCATCCTCGCGCGAACCCCTTTCCAGCCTCAGGGACAGCCCGCTCCCCTCCAGATCATCGGCCTCTGGGAGGCTGCCGGCCTCGAGTTCGACGCTCTCCGGATCTGCGGCCTCGACGAGGAATCCTGGCCGCCCCCGCCCAGCCCCGATCCGTTCCTGCCGCTCTCGCTCCAGCGCCTGCACAACTTGCCTCATTCTTCTCCCGAACGCGAGCTCGACCTCGCTCGCCGCCTGACCAACCGGCTGCTGGCTTCCGCCCCGCTCGTCATCGCGAGCTGGCCGTTGCGCGTCGAAGATCAGGACCGGGCCCCCAGCCCGCTCATCCGCGATTGGCCCGAGATCCGCTATGACCAGCTACCCCAATCCGCTTGTCCAGATTTTGTACAACTTCTCGCCGCGAACCCGGTCACCGAGTCTCGCGAGGAACTCCAGGCCCCGCCCGTTCGGGCTCACGTCTGGTCCCGCGGCGGCAGCCGCGTCTTCCAGTACCAGGCACTCTGTCCCTTCCGCGCTTTCGCCGAACTCCGCCTCGGCGCCGCTGCCCTGCGCGCACCTGAACCTGGCCTGCAACCCCTCGACCGCGGCCAGGCCGTCCACACCGCGCTGGAGTATTTCTGGAGCCGGACCGGAACGCAAGCACGCCTTTGCGCCTTGAGCCAAGACGAACTCGATCAACTCCTCGACGAAGCCATCCAAACAGCCCTCGCGCGCATCCGTGCCGATCGTTCTGATCTAGGACCCCGCCTGCTCGAACTCGAACATCAGCGCCTGAAAGACTTGCTTGCCGCCTGGCTCGAACTCGAAAAGCGCCGGCCCGAACCTTTTGAGGTCGTGGCCCTGGAGCAAAAGCGCGATATCGAGCTGGCCGGCGTCCGCGCCACCATCAAGGTGGATCGCGTGGACCGCCTCCCGGACGGCCGCGACATCATCCTCGACTACAAGACCGGCCACTGCTCTCGCAGCGACTGGAAGGGCGAGCGGCCCGGCGACCCCCAGTTGCCCCTCTATGCGGCCACGCACAAGAATCCGCTGGCCGCCGTCCTTTACGCCCGAACCAAAACGGGCGAGTTAGGTTTCAGCGGCCTGTACGCCGATCGCCCCACAGGCCGCCCCCGCGAACAGCTTACGCCCGACCATCTCGCCGAGTGGCGCCGCGTCCTCGAACGACTCGCCGAAAGCTTCCGCTCCGGCTACGCGGCTGTGGATCCCAAAAACGGCGACCAGACCTGCCGCAACTGCGGCCTCGACCCCTTCTGCCGGGTCCACGAAGCCCAGCTCCAGACCGAGGACGAGGAGGAAACGCCATGAACCTCCCCGACGAGCAAGCCCGCGAACGTGCCCTCGATACGACCCGCTCCTTCATCGTCCAGGCGCCGGCCGGCGCCGGCAAGACCGAGCTGCTTATGCAGCGCTACCTGGCCCTGCTGGCCCGCGTGCGCCGGCCCGAATCCATCCTCGCCATCACCTTTACGCGCAAGGCCGCCGGCGAAATGCGCCGCCGCGTGCTCGAAGCGTTAGAGCGCGCCGCCGGCCCCCGACCCGACAAACCCCACGAACAGCGCACCTGGGAGCTCGCCGTCAAAGTTTGCGAGCGCGACGAAAAGCTCGGCTGGCAAGTCGCCGCCTATCCCCACCGCCTTCAGATCCGCACGATCGATTCCTTCTGCGCCGCACTGGTCCGCCGCATGCCTTGGCTCTCGCGCCTCGGCGCGCCGCCCGAAATCGTCGAAGACCCCGACCGAATCTACCGCGCCGCTGCACGCACCACCGTGCAACGGGTGGAGTCCCCCGATCACGGCCGGCCGATCGCGCGCCTGCTCCTCCACCTGGATAACGACACGGCCGCGCTCGAACGCATGCTCGCCGACATGCTCGCCCGCCGCGACCAGTGGCTGCGACACCTCCATGCCGAGCGGGCGAGCCTCGAGGCCTCCCTCCAGGCCGTCCTGCGGCTCTACGAACACCGGCACACGGATCTCCCCGACTTGCCGGATCGCCTTCAGGATGAACAGTGGGAAATCATCGCCGCCATCTTCCAGGCCCTCAAACTCGCCGTGGCCCGACTGCGGCTCGAGTTCCAGTCGCGCCGCCAGGCGGACTACATCGAGGTCGCGCTCGGAGCCCTTCAGGCCCTGGGCAGCGAAAGTGAACCCACCGACCTGATGCTCGCCCTCGATTGCCGCCTCGAACACATCCTCATGGACGAGTTCCAGGACACTTCCCTCACGCAGTTCCGTTTGCTGGAATTGCTCACCGCCGGATGGAGCGAGGGCGACGGCCGCACCCTCTTCCTGGTCGGCGACCCCATGCAGTCCATCTATCGCTTCCGCGAAGCCGAGGTCGGCCTCTTCCTCAAAGCGGCGCGCGAAGGCCTCGGCCCGGTGCGCCTCGAGCCCCTCTCGCTGACGGTCAACTTCCGGTCAAACAAAACACTCGTCGAATGGTTCAATCAGGTTTTCCCGCTGGTCTTGCCGTCCACGGACGACATCGCCACCGGCGCCGTCCGTTTCTCACCCTCGCAGCCCCGCCCGGACGCCCCCGAACCCGCCGCCGTTGTCGTCCACCCCCTGATCGGCAAGAATACCTGGGACGAAGAAGCCGCGCTGGTGGCCCGCACGGTGCGCCAGATCCAGCAGCGCAACCCCCAGGCCAGCGTTGCCGTGCTGGTTCGCGCCCGGACTCACTTGCCCGCCATCCTGCGCGCCCTTCGCGAAGCGGGCCTGCCTTACCGCGCCGTCGAGATCGAGTCTCTGGCCGACGTCCCCGTCGTGCAGGATCTGCTCGCCCTCACGCGCGCCCTGCTCCACCTGGCCGATCGCGTCGCCTGGCTGGCTCTGTTGCGCGGTCCCTGGTGCGGCCTCACGCTGGCCGAACTGGAGTCCCTGTTCGCCGCTGACCACGAATCCACCGTCTGGGAAATCATCCCCGATCCAGCCCGCACGGCGTCGCTCAGCCCCGACACTCGCACCCGCCTCGATCGCCTGCGCGCCGTTTTGCAGACCTGTTTCGAACACCGCCGCCGCTCCCTGCGCGAGTGGGTCGAATCCGCATGGCTCGCCTTGGGCGGGCCCGCCTGCATCCGGCAGCCTGCCGATCTCGACAACGCCGAAGCTTACTTCCAACTGCTCGAAGCGCTCGACGACGGCGGCGGCCTCTCGCTCGATCAGCTCAAACAGCGACTCGATTCGCTGTGGGCTCTGCCTGATCCGGACGCCCCCCAACACCTGCAAGTCATGACCATCCACAAGGCCAAGGGACTGGAATTCGACGCGGTCATCGTCCCTGCGCTGGGACGGCGCCCGCGCTACGAACCGACCCCGTTGCTGAACTGGGTCGAACTGCCGCGAGAAAACGCCGGCAGCCACCTCTTGGTCGCACCGCCGCCTGGCAAAACCGCCCGCAACGATCCGCTTGGCGAGCTCGTAAAATTCCTGATCCGTCAGAAAGACGAGCACGAAACCGGTCGCCTGCTCTACGTAGCCGCCACGCGCGCCCGCCGCGAACTCCATCTCATCGGCCACGCATGGCTGAGTAAAACCAAGTCCGGAGTGCAACTCAAAGTCGAAAAGCGCTCCCTGCTGAATCACCTATGGCCCGCAGTCGAGGCAATATTCCAGAGCGCCGCGGCCAAGGTCACTCCTCGCCAGGAAGTCGCCGTCCCCGCTCCCCCGCGTCTCGAATTGCGCAGGCTCCCCGCAGACTGGCGGCGCCCCGAGCCACCCCCAGGCCTCGGCCTCACCCTCGAGCCCCTTCCCGACGAGCCGGAGGCAGCCGAGAAACCCGTCTCCTACCTCTGGGTGGGTCAGACCCTGCGTCACGTCGGAACCGTAGTTCATGGCATGCTCCACCGCATCGGCCGCGACGGCCTCGAACACTGGGACCGGACCGCCGTCGCTGCGCTCCGCCACCTCTACGTCACGCGCCTGCGCGAACTCGGCGTGCCGGACGACGAACTCGATGGCGCCGTAGCCAAGGTCGAGCGCGCGCTCATCGCCACGCTCGATGACCCACGCGGGCGGTGGATCCTCAGTGAGTCTCACGCCGAGGCTGAAAACGAACTCGATTTGACGGGATGGGTCAACGGCCGGTTGCGGCGCGTGCGGCTGGACCGGACGTTCGTGGACGCCTCCGGCATCCGCTGGATCGTTGACTACAAGACCGGCGTCCACGAGGGCGGCTCGCCCGAGCTGTTTCTGGACAACGAACTGGAACGCTATCGCAAGCAACTGGAGCTCTATGCCGCGCTCATGTCGCTCATGGACAGCCGGCCGATCCGCCTCGGCCTCTACTTTCCGTTGATGCAGGGCTGGCGCGAGTTCGGCGCGCCCGTGCGGCGAGCGGCACCCTGAGCGCTTACGCCCGGCGCGGAAACTGGTCGGGATTGTCCGTGAACAGCGCGTCCACTCCCAGCTCGTAGAGATAATGCGCCATCTCGGCCCGCACGCTCGCAAAACCGCCCGGATCCGCCGAGCGGAACGTGTACGGCGTCACCGTGAGCCCCAGCTCGTGCGCGCGCGCCACCACGCCGGGATCCTCCCGAACCAGACTCTTGTCCGGCCCGATCCCGGTGGCGAAGCTCTTCACTTCGCGCAAACCCTCCGGCGTCAGCCAGCGTCGCTGTTCGCCGCGGCGCACCAGCATCGTCATCGGCAACTTGCAGCCCAGCGCGCGCAACCGCTTCAGGGCTTCCGCGCTGAAGGATTGCAGGATCACCGGAGTCGTCGGATCGGCGCCCGGCTCGTCAAGCCGATTGCGTCGCAGCGCCTCCCAGACCAGCTCGTCCATGCGGAAACCCTGCCGCTCGTACAGCTCCGGCGCCTTCAGCTCGGGATAGAGCCCCGCCTTGCCGCGGATCGCGTCAATCGCCTCCTGCCAGCTCGGGATGCGCGTGCCGCGAAACCGTTCGTCGAACCAAGCGCCTGCATCGAGTCGCTGGATTTCCTCCATCCTGAAATCCACCACCGGCCACCGCCGGACACTCTGCCCGCCCGCGCTCTCCGCGCGCGCACGATCGGGAAACACGCGCGCCACGTCCGTGGTGCGCTCCAGCGTCACGTCGTGCAGGCACACCAGCACACCGTCGCGCGTGATCTGCAGATCCTGCTCGACGAAGTCCGCGCCCTGCTCAATCGCCAGCCGGTAGGCAGGCAGCGTATTCTCCGGAGCGTACGCCGAAGCGCCGCGATGCGCGATCAAAATCTTGCGCTCGGCACCCCTCGCCATCAACGGTGCGACCGCGGCCCAGCGCACCACGCTGCGCCGCGTCGGATGCCACAAGCTCTTCACGGCGTCACCTCCCGGGCCCGCCGGCGATAGGCCTCCACTTCCGCCGCCCTGTGCGCCGCCGACCAGCCCAGCTCGCGTCCCATCAAGTCTGCCACAGCTTCCACGGCTCGCAAACCCTGATCCGGCCGGAACCCCAGCAGGCTGCGGCGCAGCATGAAATCCTCCACCCGCAGGCACTGTTCCTGACGCACGGAGAACACGACCTGGGCCGCGATGTCCGGGTAATCCGCATGCAGCGGCCGCGCCAGCTCGGGATTCTCGGCCGCCAGTTTGCGCACCTCCGCCGCGCGGCAACCGTAAATCGACTCCAGGTCCCCGGCCCCGAAACTCTCCCGCGCCCCGGGCAGCGGCGCTTCCGCCGTGTCCGGGCGCCGGCGGTGGCGCAGCATGCGGCAGGCAAGATCCGTCACCTGCTCGGCGATCGCGCGATACCCCGTAATCTTGCCGCCCAACACGGAGATCATGCCCGGCTGATCCCTCCGAATGCGGTGGCGCCGGGAAACCGACGAAGCCGATCCCGGCTTCATCACCAGGGCCCGCACGCCCGCGTTGGTCCAATGGATGCGCCCGCCGCGCAGCGCCGGGAAATAGTACGCGGCAGACTCGACCAGGTACCGCACGTCTTCCGCCGTAGCGCGAGCCGACCCAGGGTCTTCCGCGAAATCGGTGTCGGTGGTTCCCACCCACGAGTAACCCAGCCAGGGAATCACGAAGAACAGCCGCCCGTCCACCGGCGAGAACATCGCGAACGCGTTCTGATTGACCGGATCGCAAGCCAGATGCACGCCCTTGGTGGTCCGCACCAGCCGGCGCGGATGCGGACCCAGCCGCGCCGCCACGCGATCGAACCACGGCCCCGAAGCATTGACCACGATGCGCGCGCGCACCTCGCGCTCATCGCCTTCCAGTGTGTCGCGCACCCTCAGCCCCGCCAGACGGTCGCCCTCCACGATTGCGCCCGTGACCTCCGCGTAGTTCAGCGTCACCGCACCGTGGGAGTGCGCATCCAGCACGTTCTCCAGCGTGAGACGCTCGGGCGAATCCACCTGGGCGTCGTAATACGATGCGGCGCCTTGCAATCCCTCGCGGCGCAACCCGGGCTCCAGTTCGACCAGTCGCGCCGCCTCGAAGAACTGCCGCCCGGGCAGGCTCTTGCCGTAGCTCAGCCCGTCATAAAGCGCCAGCCCCGCGCGCATCTTCAGCCGGTGGAAGAGGCCGCTCGCGTAAAAGGGCAGGACGAATCGCAAAGGATGCACCAGATGGCGGGCGATGCGCAGCAGCGTCTCCCGCTCGCGCAGATCCGTGCGGACCAGCGCGAAGTCCAGCATCTCCAGGTAGCGCAGGCCGCCGTGAATCAGGCGCGTCGACCCCGCCGTCGTGCCCGAGCCATAGTCGGCTTTCTCGAGCAGCGCCACACTGAGCCCGCGCCGGGCGGCGTCGCGCGCTATGCCTGCCCCGATGATCCCGCCGCCGATGATGGCCAGATCGAACGTTCCCTCGAGAGCGCCTAGGCGGCTCATGTCTAGACAGCAACCATTATCCTGCCGCCACGTGGCCACGTCAATAGCGTCGGCTTGACAGAGATGTCTAGACAGGGATATCGTAGTCGGCGATGTCGCCCCTGCGCTGGCTCCGCCCCGCTCCCCACAAGCCGCGTCTGCCCGATTCCGAGGTTCAACGCCTGTACCCGCGCCTCCGGTGGCAAATCCTGGAGGCCACCTTCATCGGCTACGCCACCTATTACATCGTGCGCAACAACCTCCCCGTGGTGGCCAAGGAGATGAGCGAGGCGCTGGGCTACTCGAAGACCCAGATCGGCGACATGCTGGCGGCGACCGCGCTGGCCTACGGCGTGGGCAAGTTCCTGATGGGCGCCTGGTCGGATCGCAGCAATCCACGCTACTTCATGGCCCTGGGCCTCGTGCTCACGGCGCTCTGCAACTTCCTGTTCGGCGCCAGCAGCCACTACGGCGTCCACTTGCTGCTGTGGACGCTGAACGGTCTGGTGCAGGGCATGGGCTGGCCGCCTTGCGGTCGCTCGCTCGGTCACTGGTTCAGCCTGCGCGAACGCGGAACCGTCTTCGCGGTGTGGAACATTGCGCACAACGTGGGCGGCGGCATGGCCGGCCTCATCGCCGCTTACGCCACGCAAGCCGCCGGCTGGCGCAACGCCTTCTTCGTCCCCGGCCTGCTGGCCCTGGCCTGTGCCTTCTACCTGGTCTGGAGATTGCGCGACACACCCCAATCCGAAGGCCTGCCGCCGGTAGAAGAGTACCGCGGCGACGAACCCGATCCCATCCAGCGCACCGGCGAGCGCGAGCTCGGCACGCGCGAGCTGTTCGTAGACTACATCCTGCTCAATCGCTACCTGTGGTTGTTCGCCATCGCCAACTTCTTCGTCTACATCACCCGCTACGCCATGCTGGACTGGGGCCCGACCTATCTGAAAGAAGTGAAGCAGGCCAGCGTGGCGCAGGGCGGCCAGAGCACCGCGATCCTGGAATTCGCCGGCATCTTCAGCACCCTGCTCATGGGCTGGCTCTCGGATCGTCTCAAAGGACGTCGCGGCATGGTCAGCCTGCTGTGCATGATTCCCGTCGCCGCAGCGTTCGCGGCGATTCTCTGGGTTCCCGCACACATGTTGTGGCTGGATCTCGTCCTGTTCGGCGTCATCGGATTCTTCGTCTATCCGCCCGTGATGCTGCTGGGCGTGGCCGGCCTGGACTTCACGTCCAAGAAAGCCGTGGGCGCCGGCGCCGGCTTCATCGGCCTGTTCGGTTATCTGGGGCGCACGGTACAGGGCAAGGGTTTGGGCTGGATCGTGGAGCACTGGGGCTGGGACGCGGCCCTGTGGTCCGTGCTCGGCTGCGCCCTGGCCGCCATCCTCCTGCTCGCGCTGACATGGAATCTGAGGCCGCTGACGGCCACGGAGGGGACCGGTGGGAATCCCGCGCTACCGCGTCATCGCTGAAAGGCTGCGGCGCGAGATTCTGGCTCGTGGCGCGCCGCCGCACCAGCGACTGCCTTCCGAACCCGAACTGGCGCGACGATTCGACGCAGCGCGCGAAACCGTGCGGCGGGCGCTCGCCGAGTTGCAACGGCAGGGCCTGATTTACTGCCGTCCGGGCGTGGGCAGCTTCGTGGCCGAGCCCCGCGTGGATCAGGATCTGGACCGCCTGTTCGGCTTCTCGGAGTTCATGCTGCGCCAGGGACTCCGGCCCGGCGCCAGGCTGCTCGAAGCCGGCGTGCTCCGCATCGCCGATCCGCAATCGCGCGTGCTGCGCGAGCTCGGCCTGCCCGCGGGTTCCCGCGTCATCTACATCCGCCGCCTGCGCACGGCCGCGGGCGAACCTCTGGTGATTGCTTCGACGTGGCTCCCCGAGGCACGTTTCCCCGGCTTCCTGCGCAACGATCTGCGGCGGCAGTCCGTTTACCGGATCATGGAACGCGCAGGTTACAAACCTACGCGCGCCGTCGAGACCATCGAGGCGGTGACGCTGACCGCTGAGCAGGCCGCCCTGCTTGGCGTGGCCCCGGGTTCGGCAGCGCTGCTGATCCGGCGGACGGGCTACGCCAATGGCGTTCCTGTTGAGTACGCGGAGGATTACTACCGCGGCGACCGGACCAGTTTCCGCGTGCGCCTGGGCGAGTCCGCGGCCGCGCAATCGGGCGGGTAAACGCCTCCGCCGTACGCGCCCTTGCCGCGCTTGCTGCCGCGTGGCTGTTGCGGGGGCTGTGGT